>Ga0208121_100058_pt1 | contig 62829 bp, 59 predicted proteins | sample LakWasMet62_LOW9_2_FD_183894 | JGI IMG/M metagenome (GOLD analysis project Ga0208121, IMG submission 183894) | Freshwater sediment methanotrophic microbial communities from Lake Washington under simulated oxygen tension - Sediment Metagenome... | ecosystem: Environmental > Aquatic > Freshwater >... | reverse complement strand
TTCTGGCTTCAAGTATAATGCACGCTTTCGCGCCCGTAGCTCAGCTGGATAGAGTACTTGGCTACGAACCAAGGGGTCAGGAGTTCGAATCTCTTCGGGCGCACCAAATTTAAGCAGTAATATCAAAGGGTTAAGCTATTCAGGCTTAGCCCTTTTTTATTGCCAAAAGCGGCACTGTAGGGAAAACGTCAGTACCCCCTACCAGTTTCAATCCGACACGCCGATCCACATACTCCGCCAGGTGCTGCGTCGACAGATGCGCATAGCGCCGCACCATCTCCGCCGAAGCCCAGCCGCCCAACTCCTGCAGCACATGCAGCGGCGTGCCATCTTGGGCATGCCAGCTTGCCCACGTGTGACGAAGGTCGTGCCACCTGAAGCCTTCAGGGATCCCTGCCGCCTTGATTGCCGCACGCCAGGTTTTGGTGGCCGTCTGCGTAATCGGTTTTCCGTTATATGGGAAAACCCACACTGCATGCTGCCCCCACTGCTGACTGAGGATCAGAACGGCTTCCCTGGACAACGGCACGCCGATCGCCTTCTCAGCTTTGGCTTGATCCGGATGGATCCAAGCCAGCCGTCTTTCCAGATCGATCTGCCCCCATTCCAGATGCGTCACATTTCGGCGACGCAACCCGGTTTCCAGAGCAAACCGCATCATGGATTGCTGGAGCGGGGAAAGATGACTTAACAGCTCCTCCGCCTTTTCACGGCTGATCCAGGACACCCTGATCGCTTTCTCCTTCTTCATCGCGATCCTCGGTGTGGTTGCCACCCATTCCCACTCGTCCCTCGCCATCCGCAGGATCGCCCGAATGATTTCCAAGGTCCTGTTCACGGTACTGGGTTTCGGTGTGATCTTTCTGGGCGGACCTTTTTCCCTAGGGATCTCATACGGTTTCTGGCGTGCCATGGTGATCTCGGCAATCAAATCCCGGCTGATCTCATCCAGATGCTTGTGCCCCAAATATGGGTCCAACCAGCGCAGATGCGATTTGTCGGTTTCCAGCGTTTTTTTCTCGGATTTCTCCGATAAATAACGATCAACGGCCTCGCGCCAGGTTCGCCTAGCCTTAATCCCCAGCCTTTTTTGCTCCCAGTACTGCACCTTCATCCGGTCATGCAATTCCTGCGCATGCGCCTTTACTTCTGTTCCCGTACTATTTTGCACTCGTTTGCCTGAGGCATCTGTAAGTTCGTACCACCAGACATTCGAGCCTTTCCGTTTGTAAAGTGACATTTTGTAGTCCTTTCTCGTGAGTCACTTACAGACGTCTGCCCGAGCATTTTGCGCTAACCTATCCTATCGAGTCAATCGGCGAATCTAGACAATAATAGCTAGAGAGGTAAGCAATGACATCAGAGATCATTTAAATCCAATGCTCTGAAAATATAAAAAAAAACACTCCCACTTTGACATATTTTTACATAGTTGACCTTAATTTTAAGCATCAATAAGCGGGGCTTTTGTCGCTCTTATCAACGCATATCGGATGACCTCATATCGCTAAAATTCTCTCCATCAGTTATTCACACAAACCACTTTTTCAAACGAATAACTGTATTTTTAAGGAGAAACGTATGGACCAGAGACAACCAAAAAACTGGACAGGAACAAAGTTCACACCTTGCAGTCACGTTTATCAATGCGCCGACCTGGATCCCACAATCGATGGGATTCTAGCTTGTTCCGTTTATAAGACCATGATCGGTTATAGCTTATATGGCCAAAAGGAAGTAAGTTTTCCACTCAGCCATATGGAATTTATTTCACGCGCTGGTGAAACACAGACACGTGGCGTTATTAAGGAGCTGATTCAGACCGGGCATATTGAAAAAGAACATACTGGCGGAAAAAATGGCAGAGACTACAACAGATACAGCATCTGTTTACCGGAGTTTTATCGTGATTGGATGGAAGCCCCTAAACCAAAGTTAACCGATAAACAGCGCATTGACAGAGCCATAAAATATATTACCAGCTTGAAAACTGTCGGGCATAAAGAGACTGACGAAGCCATCAAATTACTCGTCTCAATCAAAAAAGGGTTAAGCCAAGAAAATGTTAACCCAAAGAAAGCTGCTGCTAGTGAATTGGTACAGGATAAACTGGATATCATCATTCATGACAACCCTGATCAAACATCAGATAACGATGAAGATCAGGATTCTGATTTATTTAGTATTTTTTCATAGCCAGGGGTTCGGATTTAGAGGACTAATAATAAGTTATTATATTCTTGGCTACCCTGGGGTCTCTGGGTATCCCCGGTCTTAAATTACATCAAATACACCGACCGGTGAATTCAGGCTCCAGAGTGTCAACCTGGGCTGACATTCTGCGACGCTTCGAAAATTTCTCGCATCTGTTTGTGCAAACTCAAAAAACAGACCGGAAAAACAGTTTAGCGTCGAGCCACGGCTCTAGCTGGCCGTCATGAATCAGCATATCGTGGTGGGGCACTCTATGCCTCTACGTAAACGGGCTAACAATACAAAATCATTGCTGGACAGCAAGCCCGCGCATCACTTGCGGTGAGCGCGTGCCGCTATTTCAATGATCAGGCTAAAATTCCTCTTAGATAGCCATGAGGAAGCCGGTGAAGCTAGAGTTTAGGTATTGTGGGAAAAACACTTGTAGCCAGAACTATTCAGGTAGAACCTAAAATTCATTGTTGATGCGTCGGAGCAATGTGGTGGATGTGTATGAAGCTAAAGTCAAAAGCAACACCTTACCGGAAAAGGTTCTGGATACAGGTAATGTTCAGGCTGGACGGCAAGCCTGAGCCCCTGATGGAGCTCAGTCTCACTAATTTTATCCAAACTTAACCTAACCTACTATTAGGTCAGGTTCAGCGGAGCGGATCCCTGAGCTAGCGGGTTGAGGGTGGCGATGAACCCTCACCAAGTCATTACCGCGATAGAATACGGCATCAACCTCTCCTTTCTAATAACACGTTCGCGGCCCATCCATAAGTTTTTATCTGGTAATCGGTTTTGTTCATCAATTCCCACCTGATCAATCGGACAAAACTTGGTGATGTCTGGAAATCCTGAATTTTGCTGGCATAACCTCAGAATTGATTTATAAGAGACTCAACGGCCAGCCCTACTCCTGGATTTCCTAATAACAATTTTTTAAAAATTTTGAAAAAAATGTCACAGTTAACGTTCTTTTCAAAGAATAGCGTATTCGGCATTTTTGAGTGCTCTTTCCACACTGCTTGAACATTAACCGCAATGCAGGAAATTCCTTTATGAAGAGATTGGTGATATCGACTAGCGACACATCTTTCCATGAAAAAGTTAGTGAACTACCGACCGAAAGTTAGTGAACTACCGACCTGCACATGTGGCAAAGCCCCGTCATTATTGGAATGTGAAACGGAAGACAAGTATGAGGCCAGATTGCCCCGGTTCTCTACTTTTGGCATCACGCATGCATACGATGCTATTCCAATCCCATTTTTTCTGTTTAACTATTCAACTCGTGATACCTTCCAACCCTTCTGGCCTAATACGTCGTCGATGCAGTAAAGCCAAGCTGTTACTTATAGCTGTGGATGACATCCGTTCGGTATTATGAGTTAATGGTGAGGATATTGCCGATAGATCCATTCTATGAGCGACGCATCTTTCCATGAAAAAGTTAGTGAACTACCGACCGAAAGTTAGTGAACTACCGACCGAAAGTTAGTGAACTACCGACCTGCACATGTGGCAAAGCCCCGTCTTTATTGGAATGTGCAACGGTATCAAAAGTAAAAAGCCGGGTTACCCCGGCTCTCTACTTTTGACATCGCGCATGCACGTGATGTTATTCCAAATCCATTATGTTCTGTTTACCCTACAAGCCCTAGTACCAACCTTTCTATCCGGTCATATACGTCGTTATGAATCTTTTTTGTTAGCCCGAAATTCGAGAAAAATTGATTAGATTTTAAGCAATGTTCCACAAGTTTATGATTTGTTTAGAAAAATTGCCATTTCAAAAAATCAATATAGGTGCACCAGTTACCGCTTTTCGCATAACAAAACGTAATGTTCATTTTGCTCAAAGCTCCGCTTGGGCCAGGAATTTCGCGCCACACTTGGCAATTTATTGCCTTAGTGTGGCGGTGATGACCTTTACGGTTTGGCCTGTCCGTGGAATATATGCGGTAACCCGCATTATTCACACGCCATCGCATAGTAAATCGCAATGTTAAGTTTCCAGTATCACCTGTTATATCCCGGTGATGCAAGAAACGCACTCAGTGGTAGGCACTGAACGCCATCCGGCATAACGCCCGCCTGGTTTTTGGTGAACCAGTCATCCGCAAGGATAATCAGTGTAGGAATGGTCGGGTGCGTCCTGATGTTATTGACGCAGCCGTAAACGGCAAGCTCCACCATGTCAGGCGGCAGCGGGAACGCCGGATCTGCTGTAGCCCTGCGGATCTGCTCATGAAATACGGTGCGCTCGACCGTTACGCGGTCCGGATTACTGCTCACGAATTCCTGAATGCCAGCGGCATTTCTGGACTCGTAGTAAGCCGCGTCCGTGATCGTTACGCGGTCTGCCGTGCGCAGCAATGCACCCAGTAAGCCATTGCTTGCCAGATAAGACAGGACATCAACATCAGGAATGACAATGTTAGCCATACTGCCTTTCCAGCAATGCCGTGTTCAGGTTAGCCTGAACTTCAGGGTCTCCCAACCCAAAATCTGGTTTACACAAAATCAAATGGTCAAGATGCTCTGCTGGCCAAGGTTCCGAATTTGAGTGCAGGTCATCTAAGGCCAGCCAGTTAGTTATACCATTGCGGAAGACGTGAGACCATATCTGTTGAAACCGGGTTAGCTTATGAAAATGGCTATACGAATACATGCCGACCTGCTTATCCTCACTCCAGGTAGTGCCTGTGATCCGTTCACGCAAGGCTTGCGGCAGCTTCTGCTTGGTTTTGTAAAAGCCAAAATGATTGACCCATGATGTGCTCAGGATCACATTAACCTCCGGATGGTAACCCAAGGTCTCGATCAGGATGTCAGCGTGCATCAGGATTTTGCCTGGCGCGCGTAATTCCAGTCCACCGGACTTGGCCACATAGACCGCATCTGGGTGCAAAACGCCATCAAAATCTATATACAAAAACGTAGTCATCGGTCAGCCATTCTTAACTTTTTCAGCACGTATTTATTGAATCGCGGATCCAGCGCAAACTCGGCATCCGGCTTTGTAAGCGAAAACTCAGGAATGTAAAATTTCTCTGACAGCCACGCTGCCACCCCTTGTGAGCGCCCAATTCCCTGGTTGCAATGCACCATAAAGCCTTGCACATTTAATGCGTTCTGGCGCACAAAATCTACGATGCCGCGGGCATCCTCACGGGTCATCATGATGTGCAGTTCCGGGTCATCAATGCTTGGGTCTGCATCCTGGAATTCCACGCGGTGCACCGCATGCCAGCCAGATTGCAGGCGGGCAGGGCCAAAGGCCGACAGCGGATCTGTAATGCTAATGACCGCCCAGCCCGCTTGCCCTGGCAGGCTTTCGGCTTCCTGTCGTGTGCAGACTTGCAGTTTCATTGTAATGTATCCATTTGCGGTTGACCTAATGCTGCGCGCCAGGCGGCGATCGTGTGTCCGATAGCCAGCACTTTATCCATTCCAGGTTCGCCTTCGCGGCGAGTGCCCAGTTGATAAAAGGACTCGCTCAAAGTGAGCACGAATCCTGATCGCAGGTCGATCCTGAGTACCGGGCTAGTCACCCTGAATTTTATGGTACCCACAACGTCACCGACCAAATGGATATATTCTCGGCCAAAATCTGAGATGGTGACAAAACTCCAGTCGTCGATGATCGCCGTGAGCTTCCGGGACGCATCACCGATGGTGGCACTCCATTTCAAGATCTCGTCGTCCGTGGTCATCCGGATGCCGTTGTCTGCGCCGGATTTTCTGAGTGCTGCGTTTAGCTCTTGTAACGGTGTCATGGGTTCAGCTCCGCCAGTGTTTTAGCATAGCTGTTGCCTTTTACCGGATCGCTGCGCACCAGGGATTTGATCTGGTGATCTTGTTCTGGCATGAGGAAGGGCTTGATAAGCTTCCAGCTCTCTTCTCCGTCATAATCAAAGCGCACCAGCCGGCTCCCGTCAGTAAACACGATCACCAAATCGCGTGCGACATTCTGCCGGCCAAAGTCCGCATCATATTCAACGTCAGCCAAGGCCGCGAATTGCACCCAGGTGCATTGGTGGCCGCTGTCCATGGAGCCGATAAACACGATGTCCAGCGGTGTGTGACCTGAAGCCTGGATGGCCTCGATTGTTTCCTGCAATAGGTTCATCTTTGTTCTCTTTTTATCAATTCGCTCACGGTCACCGTCACGATCCAGCTATCTGGGTCTGCATGAAAATACCGGTAATGATCCGACACCAGCAGCTCACGCGCCCTTGGTGTTTCCTCCAGGCAATCAATCACTCGCAGCATGGATTCCATCTCCGGGTTAACCCCTAGAGCATTAAGATCGCTCGCAATGGCCGGCACGCCGGTCCTGATCTCGATTGCTCGATTCAAAACCTGGCTAAGTTCCGGATGCTCGCGCAGCGCTGCAATCACATAATCACTGACCATGATAGTCCCGAATTGCTCCAGCAATCTTAACTTGCCCTCGCGTGCTAGGGTTTCCAGCGCGGTGGCATCTGCGATCACGATGATGTTCATGTTGCTTTCCCTAAAGACTCCTTCAGGGCTTGTGTGTAATCCATGCTATAGCGCTCGATGGCAGCCACATGGATAGGTGCCGGATAGCCTGCTTTGCGCTCACCCAATCCAATGCAAAGCCCAGACTCCGTGATAGCCGCGCCGCAGTCCAGGTCAACTTTCAGGACTGGCGAACTCACCCAGGCGTAACACGAAGCGCCGACTAAATCCGGGTCATCGGAGCCGAGCGTGCCGACAAGATGCAGCTTTCCGGAAGCTTCCAGGTTGACCAGGCTCCAGTCGTTTATCACGCGCTCCGGTTGTTTCTGGATATGCGTGTCCAGCATGGTGATATCGTCTTTTCCGGCGAGCGTGAAAAGTGGCTTCAGGCGCTGTTTATCCGCTTTAACTAGCATTTCAAATACATATTTATTGTACCGGTCGTATTTGTGGTTAAACGGCACGTCGAACTGTTTTGCGATCCACTTTGCGACCGCTGCTGACCGGCTGATGCCCGCTTTGCAATGCACAAGGATCCCATCAACGCCCGGTGCAATTTCTCTCACAAACTGCGTAATTTTTAGCGCGTCCGCCTGATTCATGAGCTGGTGCGGCTCGCCACACGGGATCGCCGGATCGACGTCATGAAAATGGACGCGACATACACTATGCCAGCCCGGCATCAATTTGGCTTCTCCCGGGAAGCCTGGCTCGGTGATGCTTACGACCGCCCATTCTCCCCATCCTGGTGTGGTTTCGGCGGTTGCGCGGCCTACAAATATCACCTTGGTTACCATGTGAATTTCCTTATTAATTGCAAAATAGTTGCAAAATCCCTTATAAATTGCGAGAAAGTTGCAAAATCCTATATAAATTGCGGATAAATGCAAAAATAGTTGCAGCTAGAAAAACTCCGGAACGCCGAAAAATTCGCCAGCGCCGCCTCTGTTTATGTAGGTGCATAGCAGCGCCAGCTGCTCAAATGAGGGCTCTCCTTCGCCCTTCTTAGCCATCAGGTATAGTGATCCTGAATTAGTCAGCAGGTAACCGCTATCCATGTCCAGTTTTACCACTTTGCTGGTTACCCAGGTGTTGCCGGTACCATCTGCAATATCACCCAGCAGTACGGTTTTCTGCTCTCCGGTCGAGATCTGGATTGTAACCAAGTGCCATCTGGTGATGACCAGTTTTGGGTAAGCTTCGTTTACCGTGCCCAAGATCGGCGCCAGGTCTTCATCCGTCGCATGGCGCACCTGACAGTGCTCGCGGTTTTTGCGAATGATGTCGTCCAGGCCTTGCGGGATCAAGGCTTGCAGTTTCGCTGCCAAGCCGTCATCTTTTGTTGTTTTTGTTATCATTTTAAATCTCCACAATTAACTCTGAATCGAAATCCAGATTTTCCGCATCGTCCGCGGTCATTGAATAGCCCCTCGGATTACACACAATTCGCGTGCCATTTTTCACGTAATCAAAACTATCGTGTGTATGACCATGGCACCATAACGCCATGCTGCCGAACAGGTGGTCCAGATTTGAGGCGTAGCACGCGGACAATAAATCATCCTTGAAGCGCTCCGCAACGCTATCCGCAGAGGGCATGTGATGCGTCACGACTACGGTTTTCCCATTAAATGGCTCCGCCAGTTTTTCTGTTAGCCACACCACGGACTCGTTAAACAAATTCACCATGTCCGCCGGCCTAAATCTACTGTAGCCGTCACCAGATCGGATCAACCGGAAATCCTGCATCTCGGTTGCGGCGCGCGAGCAGGCTAAACGGTGCTCCCGACCGAACAGGTTGAGATCTGTCCAAAGTGTGCACCCTAAAAACCGCACGCCGTCGATGATCACTTGGTCGTTGTCCAGGAAAAACAGGCGATCTTCTGTCTCGCATAACTCACGTAATTTACGGCGGATCTTGTCAATGTTTTCGCGGTAAGCTTCGTGATTGCCCATGACGTAAACCACTTTAGAACTGGTCTGCTCCAGCAGCTCTTTAGCCCACATCACCCCGCGCGTGCCGGTGCTGATGTCTCCAGCCAAGACAATCACGTCCGCATCTTTGACGCGGATCTGGTAATCCGAAAACTCCCGGTGCAGGTCACTGAGAACATGGATCCTCACTTTATGCACTCCCAAAGTACTCTTGCGGCCATGACTGCGTCATCTTTTCCGCTGTGCTGCCGGCCTTCAAATTTCAAGCCAAAGCGCTCGCAAGCGGCATTTAAACCTAGCCGTTTGTTAGCTTTCAGCTTCAAGGTTGCCAGCGCCGAAATGTTGATGTAAGTGGGCGGCAGCTTGATGTCGATATTCTTGCGCTCGCACTCATTTACAATTTTTCGCCCGTCGTAATTTCCATAGGCGGCCAGGATCTTGCGACTCAAGCCGTAATCCTTTTTAACGATATTCATCGCATCAAACAGACTCATGCCTTTGTTCACCCCTTCTTGCGTGTGCCCGGTGAGCTCCGTGCAAAACGCGCTCACTTCAGAAAACATCGGCTTGACCATGATGCTGCGCGGATCGGTGATATAACCGGTCAACACATTCAGGCGGCATACGCCGATTTCGATGATCTCGGAATAGTTCCGGTTCTGCTCTTCGCGCGTAGGCCAACACGTGGCTTCCAAGTCCAAGACAATGACTTCATCAAATCTCCAGTTTCCCATTTATAGCTCCACTACTAATTTAGGGTCAAAGCTAAAATTCTCCACGTCACGCTCATACCGTGAGTAACCTCTTGGGTTGCACACCACTCTGGTGCCATTCTTTGTGTAATCAAAACTATCATGGGTGTGTCCGTGCACCCACAAATCGCACTTACCGAACAGGTAGTCCAAGTTCGACGCAAAGCACGCAGACAATAAATCGTCTTTAAAGCGTTCTGCTACACTCTCGCCGCTCGGCAAATGGTGTGTGATCACCACGGTTTTTCCGGTAAATGGCTGATCCAGTTTTTTTGTTAGCCAATCCAGGGCGATCTCATGGAACACCGCGGAATCCTTGGGCCGATACATGTCGCCGTTGCCAATCCGAATGGTGCGGAAATCATTAAGCCAGCGCCCGGTTTCCAGGCATCTCTCGCGTTTTTCCGCGCCAAATAAATTGAAATCCGTCCAAAGCGTGGTGCCCAAGAAGCGCACGCCATCAATCACGACTTCGTTGTTGTCGAGGAAAAATAACCTTTGCTCAACGTCAAATGCCTGCTCTGGCGTGCACAGCTTACGCAGTTGAGTGCGCACCACATCCATATTGCCGCCGTAAAATTCATGATTTCCTGCTAAATAAAGGATCTTGGATTTTGTGATTTCCAGGAGTCGCATGGCGTACTCCAGGCCGCGTGTGCCCACACCAATATCGCCCGCCAAGACAAGGATGTCCGCGTCCAAGACTTGCAGGTGATACTCGGAAAACTCAATATGCAAATCGCTTAAAATATGTATTTTCATTTTTGCTATCCTTAATATTCATCCAGCCAGGTTCCAGTACGCCCACCATTCCGGCTATTACTCAGGCACCCCTGACACAGTACGGTCACGCATCGCCCCTGGGTCATGCGTGTTCCAGGCTCACTGCACTCAGTGCAGGTGACGCGTGACGCAATGCGTGCCAGATTGACGGCGCGCCAGACTTTAACCTCGTGTTCCGGGTCACACTCGAAGGTAACCTCTAGTTCACCAAATTCATCTCGCACATCATTCAGGGTGATCGACTGGCCTTTTAGCTCATTGATCAGGTCTTCCACGATCTTTGCCCAACCCTTGCCGTATTCATATTTTCCGAGTCCGCCCATGTCAATCCCTGCGTCGCAGCACAGCTGCCGCACGTCACGGAATGACCAGAACGGCTGGCCTTCGGGTCCAGCGCGCTGTTGTTTAAAAATGTTTGCCATTGCTTGCTCCTAAAATTCATCAAGCCAGGTACCGGTACGCATGCTTGAATCGCAGTGCGCCAACATGCACTCGTTACTGCGGCACAGTGTCGTCACCTCACGCCTTACAACCAGCCGTGATCCATGCGCACCGCAGAGCACACAGGTGCGCTTCGAGTTGTTGATCGCCTTATAGCGCGCTAGCCAAACCTTGTTTTCGTTACTTTTCTGGTAACAGGTGAACCTGATTTCTAGCTGGCCCATGTCCTCGTGCACCGTCTCCAGCACGACATTAAAGGTGCGGATCTCGAACATGAAATCCGCAATAATCCCGCGCCAACCGCCCCGATAACAAAAGTTGCCAACTTCAGACAGCTTTACGCGCCTGCCACACAATGAAGCTATATGTTCATGCGCGTTGAAATCTGCGCCCGACTTGTTAAAATCCGACACGACGCCGCTCCTTGAATGCAGGCAGATCATTGACCGAAATGTAATCACGACCTGCCATAATGGCTTTCAGGATGCCGTCTTCCAGTGTCTGGCGAATCTCGCGCGGCACCTTGCCAGATAAGGCATTGATCACATCTTCATCCAGGTCATCCTGCAGCAGCTTGCCGTAAGCGCGATCCCTACGCAGGCTCTTGTAAACACTGTTAATCACCGCTGGCATCGCTCCCGCATCAGGGCGGCTGATCTCAATGACGCGCAGGCGTGACATGATTGCGTCCGGGATGTTGTGAATACTGTTGGCCGTAGCAATCCAGATAACGCGGCTGGCGTTAAGTTTTATACCCAAGGCTTCGTCAACAAACCGGCTAGCAGTGTGACGCTCCAGTAACGAATAGAAGCTGGAAATCGGGTTGTACTGTGCGCCTAAATTACACTTGTCGATTTCATCAATTAAGAAAATAGGGTTACCGACGCTATTACCATCGTCGTCGGATTCTGCCAGCGATTTTGCGACAAAACCGACGTCTCCGCCTTCCCACTGTAAACTACCGCCACTGAGGGCAAAGCTGGCGCTCACGGTCGACATTGATATCTCGAAGTTGGGCAGCCCGAGAACTTTGGCGAGCTCGCTCACAAATAAGGTCTTGCCCAAGCCCGGTTCACCTACCAACAATACAGGCTGTGCCTCGTAGGGCTCACCGACCCTTGCTAACCCGATTGCGTTTGCCTCAAAAATATCAATGGCTTCACCAAAATTCGGGAACCGTGTGCGCAGGTCGGCAAAGCCTGACAAGTTAGTAGCGGCTCGCAATTCACGCGTCGGATTCCACAATTTTTTTAGAATTGGCGCCAAGCGTGACTTGAGTTCCGAAGAGCGGTACTTGAGTTCTAAAATGCGCGCCACGACCTCAGCCGGGTCTGCAATCTGGAATACTGGTTTATCCATTTTTATTTTCCGTGGTTGTCTTCGATTTAATACGGCCATTTCATGGCGTACTCGGGCGGCACCTAGTGGATCATGTCCAGGACAGTGACAGGGCCACCCTTCCTTGATAACGTCCTCAATGTAACTCTTAACAACAAGATCAAGCTTCTCCAGCCAATCCTAGATGAAGGCATCAAGGGGCTAGTCAGGCAATACAGGGAAACCGGATAACGGTACTTTCTGCATTGCGCTCGGCCCGTGCTTCCTCTTCCATCATGCACCGCATGCTTGCGGTGACTACTTCCTTGATGCCCAAGCGCTCAATCAAGTCGAAGACATCTGTGAAAAGCGGGTCATACAGGCACTCAACCGGTGTCATTTTTCCTACTTCCACCTGGAAATCCACGAAACTCTCGGCTAGCCCTACGATGGTATCGGTGTTAGTGCGCATGAACAGGTGCAGGTCGTTTTCCGTCACGATCATAGGATCAAAAACAATCTGGTCATCTCTGAAACATTCCATTTTTAAGTCCTTGTGAGAAAAACGGGGGCATTGAAATCCTTCCCATGTAGGAGGGTGATATAACAAATTCAATTCAGACATTATAGCGTCGAGGCGAAGGTTTGTCAAGAAAAATATGTTTATAATCAATAGCTTATAATTTTTATCTTTTTACAAAGTCAAGTGCAAAACTTATTATTAATAAAAATTATCACTGCAACCACTTCAAAAATTCCATGTGCGCACGTAAATGTTTATAACAAGCACAGATTCGTGTCTGTTTTAATTTTTGAATAACTACTGGAAAAGGAACATGCGATGAATAACACAAAAAATCTTGATTTGAACGGTGATGAAGTCCGAGTTTTGGATAAGGATAAGTTTTGCCCTTCAGAAGAAGAGTCCGGCGAAAATGATGATAATCATAATACTTTTGACGCAGGTGAAACTGACTTTATTCACAACGCCCGTCAATATGATTCAAATGGGCTGGAGGGAGTGATCTTGAGGCAGGTGATTGATGGACTTGAAGATCAGATTGGCAACTATGGTCTGGTTATGGATCAACGTCTTGACCTCATTGGTCAACTGGCTTTGCATACAATCAGCTCAAGCGATTCTCTTGAAATCTCAGCACCGAATATAGAGAAGATAATCAAGAACAGGCTGCGTGAAATCTATCCAGCCCTATCAATCAAGAAGCGCAATCACATCTATCGAGGGATCAAATTTCATCTGTATAAGACATACGGTGTGCATGTGTAGCTAGGAAACCCAGGATAATCTGACAGTTGCCAGTTTATAGGTAACTGTCAGACAGTATTTTCTTTTCGAGATAATTGCTGGAATTCCCGAATATCGCATTGTTAATTGCGAAGTGCGTATTCTTAACAAAAAGAGCCACTTATTACAGTCAGAAAAAGCCACCCAAAGCAGTCTGAAAGAGACCGCCTATAAATACATAAAACAGAAGTTAGTAATTTATAAATTTTAGGTCTTTTTTATCTGATCAGTCTGGATACAAAACTTGCGTCGCTTAATTGACACATGGCTGCTGAATCCGCTAAGCGGACATCCTGCTATGTAGGCCTGCCTTCCGGAATTTGACTCTAAACAGTTAGTTAATTTGCCTTTATCATTACCAAGTTTCCATCGAATTTTCTAATTATTCAGCTTTCACACTCTTACAATGAAGATACTAAATCTTTTTTTGCTGAAATTATGATTTGCAAAGGAATCTAGGGTGAGTCAACTTATGACAGTACTTGTCTAATCAATAGTGATAATTTTATGTATTTTACGACCTAACCACCATAACCAAATAAAACCTATTAGTCCAGCCAGTAGAGAAGCCGTCAACACCCCGGTCTTAGCCATTAACAGATATTCCGGCTGGTTCGCAAATCCTAGTTCAGCAATAAAAATAGACATCGTGAACCCGATTCCGGCTAACACTGACACGGCAGCAATCTGGCTGAAACGTGTACCAGTAGGCAGCTGCCCAATACCTAAACGCAGCGCTATCCAGCATGCCACGCTGATACCGATAAACTTGCCAAATAAAAGGCCAAACGTTACGCCTAGCATGACAGGATGAGAGAAGGTTTCACTTAGTGTCCCCAGTTGCAATGGAATACCGGCGTTAAAAATTGCGAATATCGGAATCACGATAAAAGCGACGGGCAAATGCCAGATGTGCTCCAGTCGCTGTAGTGGTGTCTGCACCCCGTTTACACTTTCTTCCAGATTCTGCACTATGGAATAGAGTTTCTCGTTGGTCATCAGGCTATCATCTTGTCGACGGTTGGCAATAAAGCGATCAATTTGCTTATTAATGAGATCTGCAAATAAATTAGGGTCATACTTGGATCTTGCCGGTACAGTAAATGCCCCTATTACACCGGCTAATGTCGCATGCACGCCGGATTGCAGCAACGCATACCAGAGTAACACTGCAACCAGAAAATAGGGCATGGCCTTTCGGATGCCGGCGTAATTGAAGTTCATCAGGATTATTACTAACGCAACTGATGCCAGCAGCCAATTCAATGCCAATTCCTGCGTATAGAATAATGCAATAACCAGCACCGCCCCCAAGTCATCTGCAATCGCCAAAGCCACAAGAAATGTAATGAGCGCTTTAGGTACACGGCTCGCTAACAAGACCAAGACGCCGACAGCAAATGCAATATCAGTTGCCATTGGCACCCCCCAGCCATGGGCTGCCTCGCTATCATGATTAAATGCAAGATAGATAAGTGCAGGTACTACCATTCCACCTACAGCAGCGATGATGGGCAGGGCGGCTTGCCGCAGATCTGACAATTCACCCACCATAATTTCGCGCTTTAACTCTAAGCCAACGACAAAGAAAAATAACGCCATCAAGCCATCATTCACCCAATGATGCATGCTCATATTGATTGCCCAGCTACCTATGTTGAGGCTGATGGGGGTATGTATAAGGTGCTGGTAAGCCTCTGCCAGAGCGCCATTGGCCAAAAATAGCGCGATAATTGCCGAACCCATTAGCAGAAGGCCACTAGTTGTCTGTCGATGGATAAATTCTTCAAATGGGGTGAGCACGCGACTGAAGACGCGCTCCCATGGTGCGTAATTCATCCCCGATTCTTGATTAGGTGAAAATTTAGAATCTTCTGACATATTAATATTTTCCGCTTAATTACTTTAAGAACTTGAACTCTTTATTATTGACTAGCCATGATGAAATTGAATCCATCCATTGAGAATGTAAAGCAATAAAAGACTAAGACTTATCCACGTAAGTTTTAGTACAGACCTGCGCTGAGGTCTGAAAATAAGACCTATTATCACTAGCAGGCTCATCATCACTGCGGTAAATGCAGTGATGATATGGCTAGAATTCACATTTGCAAGCAACGGTCCTTTTACATAGAATAAATCGTCCACAGCTAAAATTAAAATGTCGAATAAATTGCTACCCAGTAAATTAGCTATTGCCATATCAATGGCTCCAAGCTTCAGTGCTGCAATTGTCACAACCACTTCTGGTGCCGATGTAGCTGCCGCTACAAAAAAACTACCGACAAAGCTTTGGTCCCAGTCCATCATGTCTGAAATATCAGAAGCTATAAAAGGCAAAAAGGAACCTGCAGCAATTACAAAAACGGCAGCAACTAAATAACCCCCAATGGCTTCACGTAAGGTGACTTCAGGATATCTCTCAGCCGAGGTTTCGGTATACTTGTCTAATGTAGCCTTTTCATAGCGATGTATTGATCGCATAGCTGCCAGATACACCAGTACAATTATCGGAGTATATACACCTACATGCCCCCATGCCGGGCTCATGCCGGCTTGATCCAGAATCAGGCTAAACCCTGTGAATCCAATCAATAGCGCACCAAGTGCTGCCGACAAAATGTGCCCCTGCGCAGCACGACTATAGATTGTCTCGCGTTGATACAGTGCATCCAGAAAAACGAGTATAAGAAGATTAAAAACGGTACTACCCAGCACATCACCAACTGCGATATCAGGCACATTTACGACTGTAACGGCAGAGATACCGGTTGCCAGCTCAGGCAATGATGTTGCGGTAGCAAGAAGTGTGAGGCCAATCCAGGACGATGATATACCGGTTTTTTCAGCGAGTATGTCACCATACCTTGATAGAGCATATCCAGCAAAAGTTATGATTGCAAAACATAGAAGAAATGAAAGCCACAGTTCAATAATATTCATCTATGGATACTCTTAATGTTTAATGCTAATTTTATTTTAAAATTAAGTAACAAATTAACGCTTGCCCAGAGGTTCAAATGCGGCGTTAATTTGTGCTTTATCCATACCTTTTACTAATTCTGTCAAATGATTATGAAGCTCAGCAAGCACTTCTGGGTTTAAGTGCATTAAAGCATCCGGAAGTATACCTCGGTGGGGAAGCGGCGCTTTTTTGAGCACTTCTCGCCCCTGATCAGTAGCTATCAGATAAACGACTCTTCGGTCACTAGTGCTTTTAACCCTAGTGATGTACCCCTCTGATTCAAGCTTATCTAGAAGATTGCTGGCTGTGGATTGGTGAATTGACATATGCGTCGCTAAGTCAGTCACTGTTAACTTATCAGCTTCTGCAATCTCAGCAAGCGCCCACAGTGAAGCGCCGCCTATACCGGCTAATTTCTCAATTTCATGAAAATGGCGATTCGCTGACTTGAAAATTATACGGAACAACTTAAGTGATTCAAGCGCTTGGATTTTAGAATTGGCGTTATTTTCGGGGGTATCCATGATTCAATTGTTTTCGTATTGTTCTTTGGTTAAACATGAGATTATTTTACACAAGGATGTGAAATTGATTCTAAACTTATGTTTAGTACAAGTCTTTTGCTGCTCTATAAATTTTAATCAACAGTTATTTAATTTATTGACTTAGCTAGCGTTTGCAATTACATTTGTCACTAAGTTATTTTATAACTTGGGAATGTGTCATCCCTTCCTGCGGTCCGCTCCTGGAGTGGGCCGTTTCTTATTCAAGCCCCATATCTCAAAGCTTTGAAGCTTTTAGTGTGCCATAATCCTAATTGACACTCACTTATTTGCGCTATGCGCTTCTGCAAGCGTCGAATACAGTGGCTTGCTGAATATTCTAGAAACAATAGACGCAATCATCGCAACCGCCATTAGACTGATGATCATCTCATGTCCATCTATCATTTCCATGACGATAATGAATGAGGTCAACGGTGCCTGGGTTGCGGCAGCTAAAAACCCTGCCATGCAAAGTGCATAAACGGCTGCGGCATGTTGCTGGCCTATTAATGGCAATAGATCATTACCAATGCCAGCACCAATGGAGAGTGATGGCGCAAAGATGCCGCCTGGAACACCACTTAAATAAGTAAATATCGTCGCCAGATATTTAACAGGGGCATACAGCCAAGTCTCCGCGATGTTTCCATTTAGCATTTCCTGGGTCGAAATATAGCCGGAACCATGTGCCGCACCACCACTAATAGCCCCTAATAATGCAACCATCAGCCCACAGAATCCAGCCCACCAAAGAGGATGCAGATGACGGAATAATCCGAGACGGCCGTTCATTTTCCCTGAACCTTCAAGTAGCGTTCTGCTGAAAATGCCACCGAGTACGCCGCAAACCAGACCACATATGATCACAGGGATAATGATTTTTCTGTCAATGACGCCAACAGACAGATTGCCAAAATAGGTGTAATTGCCTTGCAATGATATAGAAACTAAGCCTGATAGTACGATGGCGGTAATGACTACACCGTTAGTCTTTTGTTCAAACCTGCGACCAAGCTCTTCAATAGCGAATACGATACCGGCCAATGGTGTATTAAATGCAGCTGAGATACCTGCTGCACCACCAGCTAGAATAAGATGTCTTGGGTTCACTGAGAATCCGGCCGGCAAGAAGCGGCTAAAGGCATGCATCACACTTGCGCCAACCTGAACAGACGGGCCTTCTCTTCCTGCAGAGAATCCCGCAGCCAGCGCCCCAGCACCCAGTACGATTTTTCCTATAGCAATTTTTAACGATACTAGTTTTGAGGAAGGCTCTTCAAAGCTATTTAATGCAGCAATGGTTTGAGGTATTCCGCTACCGCTTGCTCCCGCAAACCAGCGTCGCGTTATCCACACAATTGTCATCCCCGCGAGTGGGGTGATGGTCAGTGGCAGCCACCACTGAGACTTTTGTAATGAAAAGAAAAAGGTATTCGCATGCTCGGTCAGCTTTGCAAACAATACTACGATAAAACCAGCAGCTGCAGCAGCAGACCATACAATTAACCTTCCGCGCCAGGCATCGAAATCTGCAAGTTTAGCGGAGCGTATAGCCAGCAGTATTTCTTGTATGGACGGCATCTGTTAAAGATATGTTCAAGGAGGTGTCTATTGATTGTTTATTGTATTGCTATAAATATATTTGTACAATACTAAAAATATTTATATTTGTACAAAAGCATTTCTACGGGTAATAGATGTATTGCTAGAGCAAAAATCACCCTGCCCGTTCAACCAATACATAAGGAACAACATGTCTAATGTGCTGCTAATTTCGGAAGACTTTGTATTAACAAATCAGATTCGCTCAAGCTTTGACAATGTGAGATGGGCTTCAGAAAACGTCACCCTGATCAGCATGATGGGGCAAGGCAGTGAACTCATGAAAGATAAGTCTTGCGGCATTTTGGTTATTGATGATGGCTTTAATCGATATGGCAGCTTAATAGTAGAAATGAGCGCAGTGATCAGAAATTGTTCAATGTACGCTCCGCTCTACCTGATATTCAAGGGCGAATATGACCGGATTTTTGATGCATGGGCAAAACACGCAAAAAGAACTTTTCAATCGGCTATACACCCATTAAGGGCAACACAGGCAATCGCAGAAATCATCCGCTTGGAAACAAGCTCTGTTCCAAGAGAAGCTTATTACTCTCCAATGGATTCAATTTAGGAGATACATGAATAATACGATTAAAATTGGCATGTTTGGGCTGGGTAAAGCTGGCAAAGAAGTCGCTGAGCAATTTCTCAATGATCCTGCTGTTAAATTATGTTGGATTGTTCGTGGCAGCAATACTCTTTTAACCGAGCACTTGTCTGAGGATATCCCTGTCTACATCGCGTCAGAACTTGATCTGGCGAACCTAATTAAAGATAAACCTGTCGATTTCGTTGTGGATTTTTCCAGTGCGGATACCTGTCTTAGCTATGCTGACATCATGGCAGAGAATAAAGTCGGCATCATCTCAGCGGTATCAGCTTATCAGGAACATCATTTAAACTGCCTTAAGGAAGCCAGCAGAAAAACAGTAGTGCTTTATTCGCCTAACATTACGCTAGGTATCAATTTCATCATCATCGCCGGAAAAATCCTGCGTAAATTAGCGCCACATGCAGGTGTCGAAGTCATAGAAGAACACTTCCACAATAAAAAAGAAGTGTCGGGCACTGCCATTCGAATAGCTGAATTATTAGGATTAGATCCAAAGAAACATGTCAACTCAATACGGGTGGGGGGTATTGTAGGAAGGCATGAAATCATTTTTGGTTTTCCAAACCAAACGCTGCGGCTAACTCACGACTCCATCAGTAGAGCCGCATTTGGACAAGGCGCGCTCTACGCAATCAAAAATCTTTATGCAAAGCCCTTAGGATTTTACACCATGGAACAGTTGGTGTCTGAAGGCTTTTCAGCAGCACTAGCCTAGATAAATTCTTGGCACTATAAAGGAATGTTTATGAACACAATCTACGACATACTGCTTGACGAAACTGAGCATGACTGCCCCATGCCGACAATTCATGCTAAAAACACATTAAACTCTATGCTTACGGGCCAAGTGCTAAAGCTTCTAACAAGTAAAGATGGAACTATTAAAAATATTAGGACGCTTGTGGCTAATAACCCTTACGAACTGATTAATGAATTTAGAGAAGATGAGGTGATTATTTTTTTAATTAAAAAGTTATAAATCATTCTATTGAAACTAATGGTATCCCTCCGAGACTGTGCCAAGAAATGCTAATTTCCCAGCAGGAATTTCATCATCAGATAACACCGATGCTTTTTCCATATTTAGCACTCCTAAAGTGCTGAACGGCTTACTCAGGTTTATCTGGCTATGATTGTTAGATAATAAAAATATCTGATTTATATTTATTGATTACTCAACGATCAATTTAACTTTATCTGTTTTAACGCGTACTTTTAACCACTCGGTAATTCTATATTGCTCACTGCGGCTCAATTTGCTTGAAGCCATAACGTTCAGCACAATAATTTTCTGATCAGCGCTATTGTCGCTAGCTTTCCATTGCACCGCCTCTGAAAACAGAACCTCGCGAATTTGAGGATATTGCGCATGCAACTCAGCAGCAATATCCCGCCATAGCGCTTTACTCGTATCAATTTTCTGTAATTCACTCTGTAATTTTTGAATAAGGGTATTCTTTTCTTCTAACTGGTACAGATTTTCTTTATACAACTCACTTACGATATTTGATTTTAAAGCCGTCACATCAACAACTTCATTTTTTGATTGATGAACGATGAGGGTTGTACCATTAAGTCCATAACCTTCAAAACGTGCTTCAATTTCTTTTAGTTGCGATTGGCTGACTGGTGCTCCAATCAGTGTGATTTCTATATTCTTTTTTGCAGGATTAATGCTCTTATCAGTAATATAGGCTTGCTCGAATGTAAGTTCATTAGTAATGAATAAATTGGCTTTTGTAGTGAACACCTCTTTATTAACTAAATTGCCTGCCAGATAGATACTGGGCAACATTGATAAAATCACTACAGCAGACAACGCACGCCTGACACGAGATTCTGTTCTATCATCAACAAATTGCTTATGTGAAGGGTGAAGTACCCAGATGATTAAAATAGAAGAAAACGCAATAAATATACAGTTAATGGAATATAGATAGAATGCGCCAAAAAAGAAGTGCCAGTTAGCATGTGCCAAAGCATAACCTGCGGTACACAACGGTGGCATAAGTGCCGTAGCAATCGCGACGCCAGGAATGATATTTGAATTTTTACTCCGTGTAGCCCCTATGATGCCGGCTAATCCGCCAAAAAAAGCAATTAACACGTCCCATATGGTAGGAGTCGTTCTTGCCAGCAGTTCAGAGTGTGCATCAGAAAGTGGCGTTAAAAGAAAATATAACATCGACACCAGCAAGCTGATGAAGGTAGCAATGCCAAGATTTCTGAATGATTTCCTGATTAATTGTGAGTCATAGATGCCAACCCCGTATCCGATACCCATGATCGGGCCCATCAAAGGTGAAATTAACATAGCGCCAATGATCACTGCCGTGGAATTAACATTCAAACCTATTGATGCAATTAAAATAGCGAACATCAACACCCATAGATTGGTGCCTCTCAACTCAACACCCGAGCGTAAACTTTCGTCAATTACACTATCATCAGCCTTATCTTCTATCAGGCTGAAACGTTTTCTGATTGCCGTTATGGCCCTTTTTGGCAAATTTTGATTAGCATGGAAACGGTTCATGATTATGTAATTCTATTTGTTAACGTTATTGAAAAAAAGTATAACCTATCTGACATGAAAAAAAGTCACCCACCTATCCACCAGATTGAATTGCGTGTTGTTGAGCTTTCGGAGCTGTTTAACTCAATGGACCCGACACCATTTCATCACCGTAACCTTGATCCGGATGCGGAAGATTTTCTTGAAAGCTGGGCACTTGGGTTCCCCCAGGACAGCCATTTCAAGATCATTGTGCACATTGAGAAAATGCCTCAAGAAAACCCTAGTGAATTAGTCGCCGCAGCTATTCACAACTACTTTGAATACAAATCGGAACGTTCTAAACACAACCTACACCAGCTATTAGTTGAGGGCCGTGTGAGCCTTTTGATTGGACTCGGCTTTCTGGGATTGTGTCTGCTTGGCGCAGATATTCTTGCTGCCGGTTTTGCAAATAACACGTTTCTAAGATTACTGAAGGAAAGTCTACTTATTGGTGGTTGGGTCGCTATGTGGCGTCCAATCCAAATTTTCCTTTATGGATGGTGGCCGATTGTGCGAAGAGGTAGAATCTACCGTAACCTAGGCCGAGCAGTCATACATGTGATGCCGGCCTCAGTTTAGATGTGAAGTAGGATAAGTAACTTATTTTTTAGTAAATCACAGGATTAAAAGGCTTACAGCCATTTATTATTAACAAGCATGGTAATTGCACTCGTCATTATTTTTGTTATCGCATATGCAGCTATCGCGTTGGAACACCCAATTAAAATAAACAAGTCTGCCTCCGCTCTGCTAGGTGCCGGCTTGCTGTGGACGATTTATGCTATAGCCAACAGCAATCATTCACTTGTAGATCATCAACTAAGTGAGTCTCTAGCAACGACAGCACAAATTGTTTTCTTCCTGATCGGTGCTATGACAATCGTGGAAGTAATAGATGCCCATAATGGGTTTGAAGTCATTACCGCCCGTATTAAGACCACAAAGCTATCTTCATTGATGTGGATGGTTGGTTTGGTCACATTTTTTCTCAGCGCGATATTGGACAATTTAACCACAACCATTGTCATGATTTCGTTAGTGAAGAAGCTTCTGGATAAGCAGGAAGACCGTCTTTTATTTGCTGCGATGATCGTTATATCGGCAAACGCTGGCGGTGCTTGGTCACCTATTGGTGATGTGACAACTACAATGCTTTGGATAGGCGGGCAAATCACAGCCATTGCAATCATCAAAGGGCTATTTCTTCCCTCGTTAGTTAACCTAATCGTCCCGTTATCAGTTGTCAGCTGCATGCTTAAAGGCAAAAATGTGTTTTCTCCAATTAGACAGCACAGCGTCAGCTCTTTACAAACCAGTGATTTTGAGCGGAATATAATGTTCTTTATGGGGCTGGCCGTTTTAGTCCTCGTGCCTGCGTTCAAGACCGTCACTCATTTACCCCCATTCATGGGGATATTGTTCGGCTTGGGTCTTCTATGGCTAGTTGGTGATTTAGTGCACCGCAACAAAGAAGATGAAGAAAAGCAACATTTGACATTAGCACATGCATTGATGCGGATCGACATGAGTTCGATAGTATTCTTTATCGGTATTTTATTAGCAGTGGCAACACTGGAGCATAGCCATATCCTTGATGCGATTGCCAGATGGTTAGATCAGAGTATTGGTCGCCAGGATTTGATAGTGGCAATTATGGGTTTGGTCAGTGCAATCGTGGATAATGTACCGCTGGTTGCTGCCTCCATGGGTATGTATGACATCGCACAATATCCAGCAGACAGTTTCTTATGGGAGTTTATTGCCTACTGTGCAGGAACTGGCGGCTCAATTCTAATTATTGGTTCTGCTGCAGGTGTGGCGGCTATGGGCTTGGAAAAAATCCAATTCGGCTGGTACATCAAGAAGATAAGCTGGCTTGCTTTGCTGGGCTATTTTGCAGGGATTGCTACCTACATTGTGCAGTACAATATTACTCACTAAACTGTTGTTCATTAACTCGCATGAATGTGCAATGTTTTGTGATTACTAATTAGAGGCTTGTGATGCTAGAGATTATTTTATGGGTATTGATGATAGCTATTGGCTTGGTTCTGTTATATCGCTTTGGAAAAAATAAAGATGGATTTGTCAGATATTCAAGCCGTGGCGCTTACATGAGAGACTTGAACAAAGAAATGGAAGATAAAGAATCAAACTAATCCAGTGTTAGGCTTTGATTATTTCATCGCTTTTTACCTAATAGTTTTTTTAGTTGCTTCTTACTAGCAATACCCAGCATTATTATGTTGCGAAATATACCCACCTTCCACCCCAGTTATTCCGAAATGCTTTTCTTGCTGTAATCCATGCACCTGCATGTATCAACACAGACCATATCAAGATTGGGGAAGCTTAGATTAGCGTATTTATTTTAAGGTAAGGTCAACTCTACAAAAAACTAAACCTTACTCGATTAAATCTAGATACCGTAATTATTAGTGCCACAAATAAAATAATCCACAATAAAACATCTGACAAACTAAGCGAAATAAGGTAACCCGCCAGTAAGGACTTGCACTAAAAATTAGACTAACCCCTCTAACGTTGAGTGACCGCTTCGTCCGGCATAGGCGACATTTACAGTATTTTACGGATCACTGAATAATTGGCTTAATAAGATTATTAATAGTGGCTCTTTTGAAATAATCCCAGATGGCTGTTTTGGCCGGAATGCTCACAAAGTTTATATTCTGTAATCCCATATGAATGAAGATGAAAAAATACAAAAAAACAAAACAGCTTTAAACAATCAGAAGCATTTAGCTCTTAAATAAAAAAAGGAAAATAGAAACAACAACAAAACAGCTCTTATCAATCAAACGTTTTTAATCCCTTTTGATATCAATACCCCGGTAGGTCAGCAGGAATAGCAAAAAAATTAACAGGAATCCCCTACCTTACTTTTTTAACCTTATCTTTTTTACGCTGGCCTGGTGCTTTGCGGATGCTATGTTTAGCTTTCAGCTTATTTTTAACAGGTCTGCTTACTCTAACATTGGTGGGGGCCATACTGACTCCACCAGCCTGTAGCAGGCTTCCATAGTAAGTTTGCGTTTTATCAACACAATGCCCAAGCACTTGGCTTGCAAGGTCAGGATCTGCACCAAGTTCAATAGCAAGCTTGCAATCGCTGGCCATAGCATGGCGAGCAGAATAACAGGTAAGAGCCTCCTTCTTTTTCGGCCATAATTTACGGCCTATTGAGCGAATATGGGTCGTTAATGAATTACCATTTTTTACTCTAGCAAACAAAATGTTTGGGTTTGGTTCATTGTCCATATATTCCAAGAGCAGATATTTAATGAAATGTTCTGCCACATCAAAACATCGCCAGGGTTGCCCGGCATATTCAGTGACCTTAACGCTCCTGATGCGAACCCTCAAACGGTCTCCAATGCGGATGAATTTAATGCCCCGTACTATCTCAGCAGGCCGAGCACCCGTTAATAATTGTGCAAGCGCAGGAAGTGTGAAATGACCTTCCGGGAGAGCTCGCGCCAACACCTCGCGCCAGTCCATTTCCAAGTTTCTGAGCGACGCTTTTTTACTTTTCCGTTTTTCAATTGGAGTCCAATCGATGCGGTAATCGGCTGCTGTCATGCTTGACAGCGTTAGCAGTGCCGAAAAGGATGGGTCAGTGGTGATCTTTTCAGCATTTTCCCAGTTTTTTTCCTTGATAGCTGAACGTACTTCTTTATACTTTTCACGAAGCATATAAGTCGAGATAGGCTTAAGCGCCTGGGCAGACATCCTCAAGGTAGCTATTGTTTCGGCAGTCCGAACGTACTCGATAACTGCTTCAGCATCAGTTGGCGCAACACTCACACCTGAGCCTTGAGTCGCAAAAAAAATCCTATTAACGACATCTCTGTAATGTTGAATTGTCTTCAAAGATGGTTTCGTGATGGATTTATTCTTTGCCCTCATTAAAATTTCTTCCGCTCGCCCGAGAAGTTCTTGTAGTCCTTGTTTTCTATCAGCTTCCCTGATTAACTTTTCGATATCATGTTTTTCCATGGTTGTCCTATTCCGTTCACTTTGTGAACTCCAGCGCATCTTTGATGCTCGGCTGGGGTTCGTTGTATTCGTCAGCCTCATCGTTTCAAGCAATTAATCATTGCTTTAAACTCTGTAGCCACCTCATTCCACCGCTTAAGTTTTCATCTAAATTCTTCATGACTATCGTCCTGAAGCCTTTACCTGAAATCTGAAGCGCCCCCCTATTATCTGCATGGTATTTACCTCTAATAGCCCTGCAGATAATAGGTTTCGATACTTGATATCAAGGTCATTCGGGGAAGCCTTTTTGGGCTGTTGATACCCAGATTTTCTTGATGTCCATATTTACGTGTACGTCAAGGTTTTCGGTTTTTGAAGGGGATGCCGTGAAATATTTTTTTGGGTTAACCTGAGTCGAGCTAGAAAGGTTTAGTGATAACCTCTATACATCTGATTCGCGTTGATTCATGATTGCAAGCAACATCCCAGAACCTATGAGCCCCATGTATAAAATTTTGATCGCTGGACTTTTTTGGGTTTTCTCAACCATAGCTCAGGCAGAACTGATCACAGGTCGGGTTGTCGGAGTGGCTGACGGGGACACCATTACTGTTTTGGATAACACAAATACTCAACACAAGGTCAGGCTTGCCGGGATCGATGCTCCTGAGAAAAAGCAGGCTTTCGGGGCCGCATCCAAGAAGTCGTTATCTGATTTGGTTTACGGTAAACAAGTGTCTGTTGATTGGCAGAAGCAAGATCGTTATGGTCGCAAAGTCGCTAAGGTAATCATCAATGGAATTGATGCCAACCTGGAACAGATTAAGCGCGGGATGGCCTGGTTTTATGCTAAGTACCAGAAAGAATTGCCGGCACAGGATCGCCAGAATTATACGAGTGCACAGGATTACGCAGAAAAGAGTCAATTAGGGCTATGGGCTGATAAAAACCCGATTCCACCCTGGGACTTCAGGAAACAGAGCAAGAATAATTAGGCAAATGGCAGCTGAATCCGCAAAGCAGACATCCAATAAAATTCTGTTATTTAGACAATTCGTAAGTAGCCTAATTCATATATTACATACTAATAAAATATTAAGAGGCCGGAATTCCGGCCGCTTAATATTGTTTACAGTTTAACGAATTGATATCGGAACCAATTTACCGGCCTTCATATCAGGCATCTGTATGGTTTTACCATCGGCTGATACACTGATGTCCGCCGATGACTGGTGACCTTCGCTTATCAATTGCGGAGTCGCCTTCGGTTCGCTCAACTGCCAAACCTTACCGCCGGCCCAATCGCTGATGTAAAGCACACCGTTGGAATCACGAACCAGACCATCCGCACCGCCGAAACCTTGATTCAACAAGCGCAAATTGGACTTAACTTTGCCGCCCTGTTCAGAAAATTCCAGGCGGAACAGTTTACCTGCACCAAAGTCTGCAACCAGCAGCGCATTCGCGCCGTCCATCAACAGCCCATTGGGGCGCTTGATGCCGGATTTATCACTGATGAGCTGCGCCACTTTACCTTGTGGCGTGATCCTGTAGACGGCAGCATGCCTACCACTGTCCTCACCGCTGTCGGACACATATACATTGCCCAAACCATCAATTTCAATATCATTCAGAAAGACTGGCTTGTTCTGGAAATCAGACGGCTTTGTGATAACCGTTTTATTCCCTTCCAAATCAATCCGCACCACTTGATCCACATCTGCAACAAAGAGCTGATTGTTGAACATATCGATACCTTTAGGATCATTCAAACCATCAGCCAGGGTAGATTTTGAACCGTCGGCATTGATTACGGTAACCTTACCGTCACCGTTCTTGCCGAACTCGCCGATTTCTGTCACGAATATACGGCCATCCGGATGGGCAATCGAGGATTCGGGCATTTTAAGATCGGTAACAGTGCCGAGCACTGCAGTAGCAGCGGTCGTTTGAGCGGCAGCATTGCCTTCGCCATAACTGACGCGGTAAATCACGCCGTTGTAGTCATCAGACACCAGCAATGAGCCATCAGGCAACTGTAGCACATCCGATGGGCGACCCCAGATTTCGCCGTTATTCAACCAGCCATCAATGAACACCTCGGTTCCGGCCACACGATGCTGATCGTCAAACTTCACTCTGACCAGCTGGTAACCAACCGGTTTGCTGCGGTTCCATGACCCATGCTGGGCAATGATTGCGCTGCCCTGATATTCCGCAGGAAACTGCTTGCCGCTGTAGAATTTGAAGCCTAGGTTGGCGCTGTGCGCCTGAAACTCAACTGTCGGAAAAACGACATCTTTTGGTGGTGTTTTATCTTTCAACTGCGGGGAACGCGCATCACCGCCTGCATAATAAGGAAACCCAAAGTGCTGACCTGCCTTAGTGGCAGCGTTTAACTCGTCATGTGGAACATCGTCACCCATCATGTCGCCGCCATTGTCGGTAAAGTAAACCACATTGGTATCTGGCTGGAAATTGATACCCACCGAGTTACGCACGCCATTTGCAAAGGTTTCCACATTGCTGCCATCCGGATTCATTCTGATGATGGAACCTTCAATCCCGTTTGTTTCACAAATATTGCAAGGCGCCCCCACAGTGGTATAGAGCTTGTTATCCGGTCCAAACGCAATATATCGCCAGCCATGATGAGCCTTATTCGGCAGCTTGTCATAGATCACTTCTCGCATCTGCTTGAATGGCAGAGTCAAATCAAAATCCGGTGCAGCGTAACGTGTGATACGGTCCTGCTCTGCTACATACAGATTGCCATTGTGCATAGCCACACCATTTCCGATATTCAAATCATCCAGGATAGTGATGACTTGATCTGCTTTGTGATCCTTGTTCTTATCAACGACCGCGTAGACCTTGTTGCCTCGCGTACCGACATAAATATTACCGTTGGTGCCCAGCGCCATTTGGCGTGCACCTGGCACATCTGCATAGACTTCAACTTTGAAACCTGGCGGAACTTTCAATTTGCTCAAATTCGCCTGGACATCTGCAGCACCGGCATAAACATTCAGCGATGCCGCTCCGAAAGCTGTTCCCAGCATGAGTGCAAGCACATTCATTTGAATTTTCATATTCACTCCTTGTTATCGAAACTGTACCGAGTCAGTTTACATAGGCAACGAGCATTTTTGAATACACAAAACTCCTGAATTATTGCCTAAAACTATTATAAAATTTAAATTTATTATTGATATAATCCAATTTTATAACCTAAATATATTATTTTTATGAATAAAAATCACTGCTGGCAGGAAACCGACCAGAGCAACATGTGTGATCTGCTCAAGCGCCTGGCACCGACCGAAGGTTTTACGCTCACGCCTTTGGACGGTGTGAAACTCATGCGCTGGAACCGCTCGCTGCCGCGCAGCCCGGTGTTGTACGAACCGAGCATCGTTGTGATCTGCTCCGGTCGGAAAATCGGATATTTAGGCCAAGAGGTTTTTCACTACAACCCTCAACATTTCCTGGTGTTGTCGGTACCGTTGCCGTTTGAGAGCGAAACCATTGCCAGTATAGACGAACCTTTAATGGGAATTTCCATTCGCATCAACATATCCATAATCTCCGAACTGATACTGATGCTGGATCAGGGTTCTTCGCATGCAGCACTTGGCGCTCATAGGATGGTATCCACTCCGCTGGATTGCAAACTTTCCAACGCAGTGCTCCGCTTGCTGCAAGCATTAACTTCAACGGACGAAACCGATATTCTTGGCCACTCTATCCTGCGCGAGATTCATTACCGGGTGCTGACCAGCAATCAAGGTGAAGCCATTCGTGCATTGCTCAGCCAGCAAAATCATCTTGGCAAAATCAGCAAGGCACTGCGAAGGATACATGCCGATTTTGCGGAAGATCTCAACATCGCGAAACTGGCCGATGAATCTGGCATGAGCGTGGCCGCCTTTCATGCCAGTTTCAAAGCGGTAACCGCAACCTCCCCCATTCAATATCTGAAAACCACACGACTGCACAAAGCCAGAATGCTCCTGTTTCAGGACGGGGCATCTGCAGCGCATGCTTCTACCAGGGTTGGCTATGAGAGCCCTTCACAATTCAGCCGCGAATTTAAACGACTGTTTGGTAAAACCCCGATGGAAGATATGGCTGCTATGCGAGAATCGCTCATCACATTACCCTTCGACCCTGCTTCTAAATACGTAACCGTTCAGCCGTAAAGAGTAGCCTTGTACTGTATTCTGCTTAATCCGCAAAGCAGATTGTCAACGTCCAAGCTCAGCGGATGCCAAAAAGCACAGCTTTTTGACAGTACGCTGGAGCGCAGTGTTGGGCATCAGTAGATAAACATCATCGGACAAGCGTGCCATCAACGCATCTGAAACAGTTCCTGATGGAAATGCCCTGGCGGCAGACCGTGGGCGCGGAAATCCTCGCGTAGCGCCTGCCCGAACCCCGGTGGGCCGCAGAACCAGATGCTTGCCGACTGCCATTCCGGCACGGCGGCACGGATGCGTTCGCCATTCAAGCGTCCATCCTTGCCATCGACCAGCAGGTGTAGCCGCACGCCCGCGGCCTTGGCATCTGCCGTGAGGCGGTCGATGGCGGCCTGTTCGAACTCAGCTGTCGGATGAAAGAGATCGATAGTCTTTGCGACCGGCATCGTGGCGAGCAGCTTCATGCGGGCGATGAACGGCGTGATGCCGATTCCCGCACCCACCCATATCTGGTGTGGCTGCGCATCCTCGAAGTCGAAATGTCCGTAAGGACCTTCCACCGTAACCGGCATGCCAGGCTTCAATTTTTCCGGCAAGCGGCTGGTGTGGTCACCCAGAGCCTTGGTGATGAAGACGAGCCGACGGTCAGCGGGGTTCCAGGCGGAGGCGATGGTGTATGGATGCGCACCTTCGCTTTTGTCCGAGGTGACGAAGGCGAACTGCCCGGCGGCATGACCACGCCAGCCGTCCTCCAGGACGACGGCCGTTTCGAGTACGCGCAGCGCAGGGTACTCGATCAGATCCGCGATGGTACCCGGGACTCTACGGCCGGCCCCGATCCGCCCAGTCAGCGCCAGAAGCGCGGCCATGCTGCCACCCAGCAGCAAGAGCGCGAGCACCCAGCCGACAGGCTGCGACCAGTAATCCACTTTGGCAAGCACAACGGAGTGATACGCCAGGGCAAGGTAGGCGACAGCGATCCATTTGTGGGTCTTGACGAACCAGTGGTAGGGGAAGCGCTTGATCAAGGCCAGCACGATCAGCACGACGGCGGCGTAGAACGCCCATTCGCCGATGGATTCGGCAACCCCCCGCTGGCTGCGCAGCCAGCCTTCGATGGCGCCGAGGGTTTCCCCGGCCACCGGTTTGCGTGCGGGCCTTTCCAGCCAGCCCCAACCCACCATCCATTTGGTGCCTTTTGCCCACCACCAGTGAACGATGGCGACCACCAGGACGGCTATACCCAACCACTTGTGCAGGCGATAAATCTTGTCCAGCCCGCCCAGATGCGGCTCAAGCCATTTCTGGCGCAGCGCCAGCAGCATGGCCACGCTCATCAAGCCGATGCCGATCAACCCGCTGTACTGCATGAACACGGTGCGAAACGAGAAGTACGTGAACGGCTCGGGCAACAGCGTATCGGCGGCGAGCCATAGCGCAGTCAGCAGTAGCAGGACCGCCAGAAATGAAACCTTAATGCGTGTCATGGATTACCTTCGATGCAAATTAGTATGTAGCCCAACAGTTAATATAGAGACGCAGTATAATTGGATTGATTGTAATTTAATTCAAATAGTTATTAAAATTTATTAAGTAAATGACTGGCGGCTTTGTCCGGCATTTCTACTGTATCCGCATAGCGGACGTTCCAGAAAAATTCTGCTATTTATGCAAAGTCTTGTGTACCCTTATTCAGGTAATAGATGCTCTCTTAATGGTCAGAAAAGGCCCCTAAATTCGCATTTAGCTCCAAAAAATTATCAACTTCATTGAGAGGAGCGCCAAATATCTGAGCCAATTCGATATTGCGGTAATTTCATCAGCGCGTCCTTTAGAGCTCGGTAAATATTGCCGTTTCCGACAGCCGAGACTTGGGCAGCTTGGCATTGAAGTCATCGGCACCGTGATAACCGAGTGCAACCAGCACGACGCAACGCAGACCTTGCTCCGGCAAGCCGAGCTCCGCGTCGATCAATTGAGTGTCGATCCCCTCCATTGGGCAGGCATCGATCCCCAGCGCTCCGGCCGCTTGTAATAAAGTTCCCAGCGCGATGTAAACCTGACGCTCGATCCAGACGCCCATTGTCTGATTCTGACGATGGAGCCCAACAAAAAAGCGGCGCGTGTTGTTCTGCATAGGTTTGCCTTCCGGCACCAGGAAACGTCCATCAGTCTCTTCCTGGGCCAGCACACGGTCGAGATGGCTATCGTCAAGATCAGTACGGGCGCACATCACCAGCACATGCGAGGCATTACGCACCTTGGGCGCGTTGTAGGCGTAGGCTCCCTCCAGAGTCGCGGCAATCTTTTCCTTGGCGGCATGGCTGGCAGCAATCACGAAATGCCAGGGCTGGGAGTTCACCGAAGATGGAGTAAAGCGCAACACGGTACGCAAGGCAGCAAGGGTTTCTTCCGGCAGCTTGCGGCTGGCGTCAAAGGCTTTGCAGGTACGGCGAGATGTTGCAATTTCAACAATATTCATCAGACTATCTCTCCAAACAGATCGAGCTTTGTTGTTACACGCAGCGCGATGTCAGGTGGAATCCGACCTTGCGCTGGGTTCTGTCGACATTATCACACGAGATCGCGTCCTGAAGGACTTTGAACCGGTCAAGGAACGCACGGAATGCCCCCGGAGGAGTTGCCCCCATTTTTTCTTTGCCATTTTTCCGTTGTTTGATAGATGACTATAATTTCACACAAGGTGGTTTGATGTCATTTGCGCTGTTTATAATGTTACTTGTCCCCGCATTTGGTGCTAGGCTGCGAAATGGAATAATCACCTAATCAAAGTGAGCAAAATGTTACCTGTTCAACCTTCTAAAGTTACTCAACGCTCTTGGCTGAAAATTTCAATTGCAACATTGATTTTAGTATCCCTTGCCGTTTATTTTTCGCGTAACCTGATACTTGGCAAACCAGTTGACACCTATCCCGCAACGATAAGTGAATTAGCACAAACCGTCGTTGCCAGTGGCCGCGTGATTACCCCACAACGCATCACAATTGCCGCCGAAACCACTGGGCGAGTCAGTTTAATCCCGGTATTAGAAGGCCAAACGGTTAAACGTGGTCAATTGCTGATTCAATTAAATGACCAAGATGAACGTGCAAGCTTGGCGCAGGCCACCGCAAATGTTAGACAAGCAGAAGCTAAATTAAGGCAATTACGTGAAGTAGCCCTACCCGCCGCATCACAAAATTTAAAACAAGCGCAAACAAATGATGAAGAAGCGCGTAAACAATATGAACGCACCAGGGATTTGAAAGCACGCGGTTTTATTAGCCAAGCTCAGCTAGATGAAGCAAAGCGTAAGTACGATGTCATCAGTAGCCAAGTCAGTGCGGCGCGTTTGCAGGTGGAAGCCAATCGACCAGCTGGAAGTGATTTAGCACTTGCTTTAGCGGCTGTTGCACAGGCAAATGCAAGTTTACATTTAGCCCAGGTTAAACTGAATGAAAATGCGATTCTTGCTCCAGCCGATGGAACACTTATCAGTCGTAGTGTTGAGTCTGGAGATGTCGTCCAGCCAGGTAAGGAATTAATGGTGCTCGCAGCAGATGGTGAAACACAAATTCTGGTGCAGCTCGATGAGAAAAACCTGGCCAAACTAGCTTTAGGTCAAAAGGTATTAGGTTCTGCGGATGCTTATGCCGACCAACGTTTTGATGCGGTTGTAAGCTATATCAACCCCGCTATAGATGCAACGCGCGGTGCTATTGAGGTAAAGATGAAAGTACTTAAACCACCTGCTTACTTACGACAGGATATGACAGTCTCAGTGGATATTGAAACAGCGCGCCGTTCAAATGCATTAGTGATTCCAACAGGTGCTTTACATGATGCATCAAGCAATGATCCTTGGGTGCTCGTTGTGCGCAATAACCGCACAGTGAAACAGCCAGTAAAACTTGGTTTACGTGGTGACAATAGCATAGAAGTGCTGAGCGGACTAAAAGCTGGCGAAGGCGTAATTTTAACGGCACTTGGCAACATTAAAGCGGGCATGCATGTTCGTGCAAACATGATAAAAACGCAATGAATCCACTTTTGCCATTTGAATGGATTGTGGCGACTCGCTTTATGCGTGAAGGCAGAATGCAGACACTACTGATTATAGGCGGCGTCGCACTTGGTGTTTCGGTGATTGTTTTTATCTCGGCACTCATTAGTGGCTTGCAAAGCAATTTATTCCGTCGTACTTTAGACTTTCAGGCGCAGATTATTATTCTGCCCCCGGAAGAAATCGCCAGACCATTGCGCGGCTTAAATAAGCAGCAAACGGCAGTATTAGTACAACCGCGCGCACAGAGATTACGCTCTGTAGACCAATGGCAAAAAGTGCGTGACCAATTACTAAAAATGAAAAATGTCACGGTTGTTGCACCTGTCGTTTCAGGGGCTGGTTTTGTAATACGGGCTGATGCAAACAGAGCAATCACCTTGACAGGTATTGAACCAGAGAGCTACTTACGCTTGATCGCGCTCAAAGACAAGATAATTGCTGGTAGCGCAAACGTCACTAGCTCAGATATTCTTGTTGGCATTGAACTCGCCAAAGATATGGGCGTTTCTATGGGAGATAAATTAACGCTAAGAACCGCCTCTGGTGGCACAGCAACCTTGATGATTAGCGGTATTTTTGACTTTGGAAACAAGGGGCAAAATCAGCGCGCTGTTTATGTTGCTTTTCGCACTGCACAAAGTTTACTTGATTTGGCTGGCGGAGCCAGTAGCTTGGAGGTGAATGTAGCTGACCCATTCTCTGCTGAAACCATCGCGCAAGATATACAGGCGCAAACTGGACTCAAAGCTGAAAGCTGGATTTCCACCAATGCACAGTTCTTTAGTGCGCTTGCCGCACAATCAATGTCAAATACTATCATTCGTTTTTTTGTAGGCTTAACCGCTGCGCTTGGAATTGCCAGCGTACTGGTAGTTTCCGTGGTGCAAAAATCTAAAGAAATTGGCTTATTACGCGCAACTGGCACTTCCAGGCAGCAAGTTCTGCGCATCTTTTTACTGCAAGGTGCATTAATGGGTTTGATGGGTTCTGTAGTTGGATCATTGATGGGCTGGGGATTTCTAACACTTTGGCGTGGCATCGCAAAAAATGCTGACGGCACACCATTATTCGTTATCAACTTTGACCCCATGCTTTTTGTATATGCTGCAGTAGGCGCAACACTCGTTGGCACACTTGCAGCTGTATTCCCTGCTTTACGTGCAGCTAGATTAGATCCTGCGGTGGCGATTCGTGGCTAAGTATGATGATGCAATCACCTTACGCCTGGAGGGCATTCGTAAAGCCTATGGCGTCGGCACACCAGCAGAAGCCGAAGTTTTGCATGGCATAGATCTAGTATTAAAACGTGGCGAATTTGCCGCTTTGATAGGACCATCTGGTTCTGGAAAAAGCACCCTGCTTAACATTATTGGTCTGCTTGATCAGCCCAGTGCAGGTAAACTTTTCATCACAGGTCAACCAACCGAGCTACTGAAAGATTTTGAATTGACACGGCTGCGTGCAAGTGAGATTGGTTTTATATTTCAATTTCATAATTTGTTACCTGCGTTCACCGCACTTGAAAACGTTATGCTGCCACGCCTAGCAGCGCTTGGTCGGCCAGATGAAGCGATGCGTTTACGCGCTGCAGAACTCATTGAAAAAGTTGGACTAACGCCATGGATGGAACATAAATCAAATGACCTTTCAGGTGGTCAACAACAGCGGGTTGCAATCGCACGTGCGCTTGTGATGAACCCCGCCTTGGTATTAGCGGACGAACCCACTGGTAATTTAGATACTAAGTCAGCTGATAGTGTTTTTGATTTAATGCGTGACATGAACAAAACTAATGGCACGACATTCTTAATTGTGACGCACGACCCAAGATTAGCCCAGCGCTGTGACCGCATTATTGAACTGGTTGATGGTAGCATCGCTTCAGATAAGGCAAATTTAAATGTGTTTAAAAATGGCGGGTAGTCTAATTTTTGGCGCGGAGTGAGTGCAAAACTGGCTCCCCTAGCTCCACTCTTGTGCGCATACGTGACTTTTTCAAAGGGGTGATACTCAACCCATACCCGAAATCCCAACGCGCCATTATGTTGCTTTATTCTTGATAAATTTTAGCTGTAACGTAAAGAAGAGTTATTTTGTTAGTAAATTTATCTTAGTGAGTTGCATTTTCATTTTTAAATAACATCTTTATTAACTATTTCTTGGGAGTCTATTTTGTTCTCTAAAAGCTTATGCGTTGTTATTCTTAAACTAAATAATGATAAGCTCCTTCTTGCACTTCAAATATTGCGAACTATATTCGATTTAAAAAGACTGACTACATTAACAACCCTGATCAGCAGATAGAACTAAAAAGTAATTTATGAAAAATATTGTAATTTTTAATGTAATTAGCTTAGTTGCAAGCATTACTCTTATATCAACCGCTTATGCTAACGATAAAATTGATAGGGACACTGAAACAGCAATACCTCGCAGTAAAAACCTGTATGGGATTGGTGTTGCGATGTTGCCTAAAACATCTGGATCAGATGAGTTTAGAGTATTAGCACTACCTATCATCAATGCTAATTATGGTGATCGTTTTTACATAAACGCTTTGCAAGCTGGAGTTTGGTTACTTGATTCAGATGATAAACGCCTGAGGTTCGGTATAGCTACGCAAGCTCGGTTTGGATGGGATGCGGATGATGGAAAGTTAACACGCGGCATGAGTGATCGTGACTTCACCGTAGATTTGGGACCAACAGTTCGTTGGCAAACTGCTTACGGTACGTTCAATGCACAATGGGGATTTGACGTCGGCGGTGCAAGTAATGGACAGACTGTTGAATTGCAATATATCAAAAACTTGATTCGTGGAAACAAATTCAAACTGAACGGTAGTATGGGGGCGACCTGGAACAATCATAAATTTAATGATTACTACTTCGGCGTAGGCAGAAACGAAACTTCACAATTTCGCCCTGCTTATTCTGCAGGATCTGGCACTGAATTTAAAGTTGGTGTGAATGGTTCATATGCAGTGGGTAAAGATAGTTTTGTACTGTTTGGTACATCGGTTACTAGATTAAGTGATGAACAAGCTAATAGTCCAATTGTTGAAACACGTATGCAGCCATTTGCTTATCTTGGCTACTCCATTGCATATTGAAAAACTGGTTTTATGATTACAGCAGTTTAAATTAGCATCAATCATTATTCTGAAAAAAGCACACTTGAAAGTGTGCTTTTTTATTTGAGAAAGTTCTATTCCACTTCAACCATTATTTCATTACGCCTTAAAAATGGTAAGGTCCATGGCGGATTATATCTGGCGAGCTCTGGAGTGCTCAGTGCTTTCAAGTTTTTGCGTTCTATCCATTGATTGAGCTCTGCTTGTTTCATCGTCATCTTTTCTTCACCCACCAACCCAGAAAACCGAGCGACTGCGAATTTCTGTGCAGGAATAAGCTTGATCGATACTTGTGGGTTGTTAGGTTTTGGCAATGTTAGTAAAGTGTATTTGCTAGGCATTACAAAATAAACTCTCCAGCCCTTATTGGATTGCTGCAATCCCACAGGTGCCGTCATAGAGATTTTCTCAGCCGATGCTTTGACAGCGACTGGCGCAGTCATACTGATTTTTTCACTCTTGCCAGATTGTGCTGTATTGTTTCCAAAGATGAAGTCAGCAATCAGTTTAAATCCCTTACTGGAGGCCTCATTCATGTCGCCATCTACCAAGACCTCAGCGATTAATTTAGGCTCATATTGTCTGAGTTCAAAAGATTGTTCTTTTTCTAAGAGTGTAAATTTTGGCTCTTCAATTGCCATAGCAGCGTTTGAAAACATGAGTAAAGTGGTAGTCCATAGTATCACCGTAGGGCGCCATAATTGATTAAACCGGTTTAAGTATTGCTGAGATATTGCCATCATACTGTTTATCTTAGATCCATTAAAAAAAGCTTTATAAAATTGATTTACCAAGCGTCGAAAATATTATTTTTTAGAAATACATAGACAGAATTAAATATACGATATTTTTTCTACGCGAAAATTAGATACATCAACGCAAGATACAGAGTGCCACTGTAAAGTATTATTCATCCTAAAGTAATAAATTAACTCGGCAGAGTATTTTTATAGCAAATGATAAGCACCTTAATATTTAAAGCAGGCTCGAATTCAAAGCTGAAACGCATTTGAGTAGCTGCTGATTTAGTATACTGACTGGGTGTTTTGTCCGGTATTTCCGCATTTTCGCTGAATCCGCTTACAGGACATTTGGGTCGAATCTTATTTTTTTATGAAGAAGAATCATCAGGACTAGCTGAGATATGGATTAGTGGATTTTTTGGATGGAGTGCTTAATTTTAAGCTGATAGAAAAAATGCAAGTTCTACACGGCATTTACCGACTATGCAGACCGGGTGCGGGACGTAAAACTTGCGTTGAGTGATTATACATCTGATTTTATTACTTCAAATATGGAAGCTTTTGTTCAAAATCCACTACTCGCCTCCTTCTAAAAATACTCTATTAAGTTATTTTGTTAGATTTTGGTGCACAATATTATATAGCCCCAATTTGGTGCAATTTTAGATTTTAGGAGCAATAAATGCCGTATGTAGCAGAAGCAATTGCTAGATTGAAAAAGTCAGGCCCTGCAGAATTTGAATTTTATCAGGCTGTCGACGAGGTTTTAACTTCGTTACGCCCTTTATTGGATAAATATCCAAAATATAGAAAAAATGGCATCATCGAGCGCATCGTGGAGCCAGAACGTCAAATTATGTTCCGTATCGCCTGGGTGGATGATCATGGCCAAGTGCAGGTGAATAAAGGTTATCGAATCCAGTTTAACTCTGCGCTTGGTCCATATAAAGGCGGTATCCGTTTTCACCCAAGCGTTTATGGCGGCATCATCAAATTTTTAGGTTTTGAGCAGATTTTCAAGAACTCACTTACAGGCTTGCCAATTGGTGGCGGCAAGGGTGGAAGTGATTTTGATCCTAAAGGTAAATCTGATAATGAAATTATGCGTTTCTGTCAGGCTTTCATGTCAGAACTCTACCGCCATATTGGTCCAACAACCGATGTACCAGCTGGCGACATTGGCGTGGGTGCTCGTGAAATTGGTTATATGTATGGCCAATACAAGCGCCTAACCGGAAGTTTTGATGGTGTACTGACGGGTAAAAAAATTCCTTGGGGTGGTTCACTCGGCCGTACACAAGCTACAGGCTATGGTGCAGTATATTTTGCGCAGAATCTGCTTGAAGGGCGTGGCGATAGCCTGGAAGGAAAAATCTGTGCAGTGTCTGGCGCTGGTAACGTTGCAATTTACACGATTGAAAAATTGTATCTGCTTGGGGCAAAGCCGGTTACATGTAGTGACTCGCGTGGCATGATCTATCATGAAAAAGGAATTAATCTTGCTACACTGAAACAGCTGAAAGAGGTCGAGTCTGCATCTTTATCAAAATATATACAGCAGCATCCTGATGCTAAATATATATCAGTCGCTGATTATCGAGCTGGTAGAAATCATGTATGGTCAGTGCCATGCCAAGCAGCGTTTCCATCTGCGACTCAGAATGAGCTGAATGGCGATGATGCAGAAACCTTGCTGAATAACGGTTGTATTTGTATTTCAGAGGGCGCTAACATGCCATCGACTCCCGAGGCTGTAGAGAAAATCCTTAAGGCTAAGATTGCTTATGGCCCAGGTAAAGCCGCTAATGCTGGTGGTGTTGCGACAAGCCAGCTAGAAATGGCCCAAAACTCAAGCATGCAACAATGGACATTTGAAGAAGTGGATGGCAAGCTGTTCAATGTCATGCGCAATATCTACACGAACGCTAGTGAGACTGCCAAAGAGTTTGGTCAGCCAGATAATTTAGTTTTTGGTGCAAATATTGCAGGGTTCCGCAAAGTAGCAGATGCAATGATTGATCAAGGTGTCATGTAAAAACTTAATTTTGTTATAAATACAGGCTAACTTAGAGTAGCTAATCAATTAAACGATTAGTTACTCTGAAAACAGCAAACTCTTAATAGTAAAAGGAATGCACAAAATTATGATATCAGCCATCATCTTAATGAATATTGAAAGACACAAAATCAATGAAACTGCTGAACTATTAAATGACATGCCTGAAATATCAGAGGTTTTTTCTGTCAGCGGCCGATATGATTTGATTGCCATAGTGCGAGTACAGAATATTGATGATCTTTCAGTACTGGTTACAAATCACTTATTAAAGATAGGCAGCATTGAAAAAACAGACACCTTACTAGCATATAAAACCTATTCAAAACATGACTTAGATGCCATGTTTTCAATTGGTGAATGAAGCATATAAGTTATAAAATACTGGTCGTAAGCTAATCTTAAAATTGATTTAATAAAGTAACTTATGAAAAAGTATTATACTTTTTAGCTTAGTTGCATGTTTTACTTTATATCACCGTCTTAAGCTAACGATAAAATTGACCGTGATGCTGATACAGCACTACCTCGTTGTAAAAACCTTTATTGGATTGCTGTTGTGATGTTACCTAAAACATCTGGATCAGGTGAGTTTAGAGTATTAGCACTACCTATCATCAATGCTAACTGAATCGCCAATAGTGTACTAGACGCCTTGAGCCTATTGCTGAAGTCAAGAAAATTAAGGTGAACGGCAGCTTTGTCCGGCGTAGCAGCCTATCACTCCGTCACCGGCAAATCACTCCAACTCGTAGTGTAACTCGGACTCTTGTTTTCCTGACGCATCTTCCACGGACGCTTGAACCCCTCACTGGCCAGCTTGATAGATTCCTTCCCCATTTTCCGGTTGATGCTGTCCATGGCACTCATTAGCGCTGCCGATTTAGGGTTAGCTTTAATCTGGCTGAATAGATCCCCCTGAACGCCTTGTGCCGGCACAAGTTCGCCCAGCATAACGCCAGCCTTGGCATAGTTGTAATTAGGCTTGTAGATTTGCCGCAGCCCCCACAAAGCGATGCTAACAAGCTGCCTGGTGTCATCGGTTGGCGTTGGCAAAGGGATGGTCATGCCGTTACTGTAGAACGGGTCATCTGGTCTGAACGGGCTGGTCCGGATAAAAACATAAATTGATCCTGCAAATGACTGCTGCCGTCTCAGCTTTTCGGCGGCCCGACTGACATAGAGGGTAATCGACTCGGCAAGGCTGGCATATTCACGTACCGGCTGACCAAAGCTTCTGGAACTCATGATCTGTTTTTTAGCTGGTGCAATTTCCTCCAACTCAATGCAAACTGTGCCATTAAGCTCACGAATGGTCTTTTCCATGACCACACTGAACTGCTGACGCAATCGTTCCGGGTTTGCCCGCTTCAGGTCAAGCACGCTATTGAATCCCAATGCCTGCAGTCGAGCTGCCAGCCTGCCGCCAACACCCCAGATCTCCCCTACTTCGATTTCTGATAACAAGCCATCAAGCGCCTGGTTACTCATGGCATTGAAATTGCAGACCCCATTGAATACGGATCGCTTCTTGGCACAATGATTGGCCAGCTTGGCTAGCGTCTTGGTGGCTCCGATTCCAACGCAGACTGGCAACCCAGTCCACTTCAGAATGCGTTTTCGCATGTGCTGACCATATTTAATCAGGTCGCGTGACTGAAATCCTGTGAGGTCGAGGAATGACTCATCAATCGAATACACCTCCTGATCCGGGCTGAACTCACGAAGGATACTCATTACCCGATTGCTCATGTCGGCATATAAGGCATAGTTACTGGATAGCGCAATAATGCCGTGCTGCCTTGCCAGGTCTTTCAGTTTGAACCAGGGGGCACCCATTGGGACTCCAAGGGCTTTCACTTCATTACTTCGTGCAACAGCGCAGCCGTCGTTATTGCTTAGCACCACGACAGGCTTGCCATTGAGCCTGGGATTAAACACACGCTCGCAGCTGACGTAGAAGTTGTTTACATCAATCAGTGCGATATGACGGGATGGAGTGGGATAGGATGATGTCTTCATTTTGATTATTGTAACAATAAACAATAGCCAAGACATCATTCGGGTTCATGATTTTACTGATACTGTATTCATGAACAGCAATAGTGCTGGTTTCTGTTGACGGCGTAAGATAAGGACATCAACAAACGTGTCGTTGAGTTTAATTAAAGGAGATTATTATGTGGACTAAACCAGCAGCTACTGAAATGCGTTTTGGCTTTGAAGTGACAATGTACGTAATGAACAAATAATCATTGTTCTTGCTACGATAAAACCCAGCCATATATGCTGGGTTTTTTTATGTCCGTCTGATTAAAATTCATGCATTCAGCATTTCTTAGCTAAAGCAATCACTTAGCCTTCATATCCTTATACACTCAACAACGTTATCCACAGAAACTGTGGAATCAGTCAGGTGTTTGCTACCTTCTGTTTTCCGTTCAAGCAAATACGCTCATCAACGCCTCGCGTATCGAATTTGCATGAAACTTGGATACACAGCAGCTGCCATTGTTAGAAAGATGCGATCGCAACAGCGCTTCTACTTCATCAAGCGATAACATTACTCCTGTGGGAGCCAATTCAAGTGCCGGTCTATTGCTGATGTGATAAACAGCACCGCTGCTATCAATCAACCTATCCTTTGCCTGCACATGCGTCAGTTGAAGCGCAACATCACCGGCAAACTGAACTGCATCCGGGACAAATATCAGTTCATCGTCGGCATGCATTTTAATGATGGCCGGCCACTGCACAGATTGGTATGGTTGCGACATGATTTATCTGAAGCGCCTGAAAGAACCTATCACCACACCCCATATCTCGAACTGCATTTCCTCGTTAATCTCGATGGGCTTAAAGTCCTTGTTGGCAGGCAACAGTCTTGGCGCACCTGACTTATGTCTTCCCAGGGTCTTAATAGTGAATTCACCATTGATGACGGCAAGCACGATGTCACCGATATTGGCGGTCTTGGAACGATCCACAACGGCCTTGTCACCTGGCAATAACCCGACATCAATCATCGAGTAACCCTGGATGGTCACGAAGAATGTTGCATCTTCCTGGTCAATCAAAAAGTCATTGGGATCCAGTCGCTTTTCAACGTGATCTTCGGCTGGACTCGGAAATCCGGCTGACACCTTTGATGAATACAAAGGCAGAGATACTGGCACATGATGCAGGCTTGGTAGCTCGAACTCACTTACTGCGTCCAAATCTGTATTCAGGCGCTTCTTTTGGTAGGCGGCAAGGAAATCCTTGATGACCGGTTCCTGGCTGGTGGGGATGCGTACAACGCTGGTAGGCTCCCGGAATTTACCGCTGCCGACTCTGCGTCCAGCACCTTCGCGCGAACCGCCTCGGGTAGAATTTTGTTTGTCATTGTTCATTTGAATATTGTAACAATAAGTAATGAATATTAGCTATCTATTATTCATCATGTCACATCTGCTGATACACTTTATGTATGTGCGGCGGCGTTAAATATACAGACAAGCAAAACAAGACTTGGACGGTGTATTTCCCGAGTCCGAAGGCGGCTTTGCCTGTGCTAAAGAAGGACGGCGAGATTGAGTGGATTACCTGGGGTAAACGCAAGGAAGAGGATGTGCCGGCATTCCCGAATGGTGGATGGGCCAGACTGGACTCCATTAAGCAGGGAAAATGGGAACGATACAACCCGGTACCAGTACTGCTACCTATTCAAGCCTTCATGGAAAAGGATCACGATAAGACATCACACTGGTTCGATCTAAAGGATGGCGAGCTCATCCAGGGTTTGGTAACCATCCAACACAATGTGCCACGCGTCTATGTTGTGACTACCGATACTCCAGAGGAATACAGCTATATCCATGACCGGTGGCCACGTGTCATTCAGAGGGAAGCCTGAACGCCTTGATAGCGCTTACTGATTATTGCTGACAGCAATTTCACAGGTAATTTACTTAGCAAAACCTCGTATTTTTCTAGTATTTACCCCTTAATTTTTCACGAATTTCCAGCGCTGCAAATCATTGATTTTAATGATAAATATTAACGCGTGCGCCACGCGTCATTCACGCGTCATTCACGCGTCATTCACGCGTCATTCACGCGTCGGTCACGCGTCGGTCACGCGTGGTGGTACGCGTGGGTCACGCGTCACTGCATTTAAAAAGTGTATATTTTATATATCGTTAACACAATTCGATGCACCCCATTATCGGCAGCATGAGAATTACCTTAACCTTGCATTCGTCATGTGATAACTTGAATCATGCCATTAATAAAGAAACCGCAATGATTGATACTATCGACATGTTTGATACCACAGATTCCCGCGTAATCATGCCAGATCCTGCCTCAGCTAAAAAAAGAGGAAGGCCTAAAACCAACAGCCTAAGCAGACCCGAACAGGTGCGGTTGGCAAACCAGAATGCGCGCCACCATCAACGCGTAGCAAAAGAGGAACTACTTGAGCTTCTGATATCCCTTTACGTGAATACCAAAGTCAATATTTTTGAAAGGGACAGGGTACCCAAAATAAACGTGCCTGCTGTGAAGCTGGCAAAGGCCATCTTACTTGCTGCAGGCCACGATGCAGATGAATCCAGTTATGATGTCGTTAACATAATTAAGTATCTGAAGTCATCCGGTGGCGGAACCAAACGGGATCAGGTGAAAGCCATCAGGGTTGCAGGCCCGCATAAGCATTGAAGTCTGCCATCTTTGTGCATGTGCACCCCAAGCCTATCTTCAAAAAGGTATTATGATGCAGAAATCCAGGGTTCATGATTACTTAACATATATAGTGTTTAATAAACGCACACGTTATTTTCATTAAAGCACAAAGACTTTATTACTTTTATGGAAGGATGCACGTTATGTCACGCATGATGAGAGCTGCTGTATTTGTTGAACCCGGCCGGATTGAGTTAGCCGACAAGCCGATACCCGATATCGGTCCGAATGACGCATTGATCAAAATCACTACCACGACAATATGCGGCACCGATGTGCATATCCTCAAGGGCGAATATCCTGTCGCCAAAGGGCTGACCATAGGTCATGAACCAGTTGGCATTATTGAGAAACTTGGCAGCGCAGTCCAAGGGTATAAGGAGGGGCAGCGCGTCATCGCTGGCGCGATTTGCCCCAGCTTTACTTCGTACTCCAGCCAGGATGGCTTCCCAGCACAGGATGGCAGCTATCTGATCCCAAGCGGCAGGTGTGGTTGCCATGGTTATAAAGCAACCGCGGGCTGGCGTTTCGGCAACCTGATAGATGGTACACAGGCTGAATTTGTGCTGGTGCCGGATGCACAGGCAAATCTGGCCCCTATTCCTGATGGCCTTACGGATGAGCAGGTATTGATGTGCCCGGATATCATGTCTACCGGCTTTCGGGGTGCAGAAAATGCCAACATCAAAATCGGTGACACGGTAGCAGTATTCGCACAAGGTCCGATTGGATTGTGCGCGACTGCCGGTGCAAGACTAATGGGTGCAAGCACTATCATTGCGATAGATGGCAATGACCATCGTTTAGGTATCGCTAAAGCCATGGGGGCTGATGTGACGCTTAACTTTAAACAATGTGATGTCGTCGATGAAATCATGAAGATCACCCAAGGCCGCGGCGTAGATAGCGCTATTGAAGCATTGGGTACGCAGTCGACCTTTGAGTCATCACTTCGAGTATTAAAGCCCGGTGGCACACTTTCCAGTCTGGGTGTTTACTCCAGCGACCTCACCATTCCTCTGTCTGCTTTTGCAGCAGGACTGGGCGATCATAAAATTGTCACTGGACTCTGCCCTGGCGGCAAAGAACGTATGCGCCGTTTAATGAACATACTGGAGTCAGGCCGTCTGGATCTGGGGCAGCTAGTAACACATCAATATCACCTTAACGATATCACTGCAGCCTACGATCTCTTTGCGAATCAGCGTGACGGTGTGCTGAAGGTGGCCATCAAACCCAATTGATTTATATAGCTCACTGAAGATAGGGCATACGACAATATGTCAGCCCATTCAGTGAGCAAGCGTTGGTAATTTTCTGGTAATTTTCAATTAATTTCTCACGATTTCAAAGCTTAACAACTCATTGATTTTATTGATGAATACCAACGCGTGCACCACGCGTCATTCACGCGTGGGTCACGCGTGGGGGTTCGCGTAGTGTCACGCGTCACTACTATTTGATGGGTTATTATTTTGTATATCGTTAACACAATTCAGATGGTCAATGCCCGATAGAGAACGCTTTTGCTGACTCCGGTTGCCTTTTCAATTTCAGCAAGAGTCATGGTTTTTGTCTTAAAAGCTATATAGCAGCAGTGACCTTTGTGGGATCGGTACTTCTGCGGCCTCCTTTAAGACCGCGCACTCTTGCTGCCTCAAGGCCAACACATCTGATGTCATGAAGGTTCTAGTTGACGTTGAAAACTGAATGACTGTTTCTAATTCATCAGCTTGTTCTTGCCTCCATATAAAAGTTAAGCTAACGTTGTGAACTAACAAATAATAACAAGTTGACTAACCACCTATGGCTGACCAGTTTACAGAGAAAATCTTTGCGGCGATAACCAAAAACCCAGGTCAAACAGCAAGAGAATTAGGCACAAAACTTGGCATTGATAAAAAAGATGTCAATAGCGCCCTTTATGGGCCTCTTAAAACAAAATGTCGACAGGATGAGAAATATCGTTGGCATCCCATATCCGACGATAAAGTTAACCCCTCTGCTACTCCTGCAGAGTCAGCAATTCCAGACACCCCCTTTGGGCGCTTGTGTCATTACTATCTAGCATGCCTAGGACGTGATGAGGATGGCGGGATTAGTGTATTCGCTGCGAATAAATATGGCGACCTAGATTATCACGAACTCGCAGAACTTCCCTCTACTTCAGGATCTGACTTATTTGATTCTGAAGCAGCAAGACGTATGATGGGACGCATCAGATCCGAACGTGGTAGATTGGCTATGTATCTTGGATACCCATCTGCTTTAAAACAACAAAAGTCAAAGAAATCAAATTGGGAGGGCTACTTTCTAGAACCCATTCTGCTCTTTCCCATTGATATGGGGAGCTCTCCGCATGATGCCCCAAGATTAGAGGCTGGCTTCCCAATATTTAATCGGACAGCTCTACGTCGTTTATCGAATGCAGGACGAGACTCTTTTCTTGAGGAATTACTTCAGCTCGAACGCGACCTTGGATTGACCGATGTAGATGAGCTACCGGAGTTAGATGAAATAGCTCGTCGCCTTGAAGCCATTCGTCCTGAATGGTCTTGGAAAGAGACAATTAACCCAGATAAACTACCGAACTCCCCTTGTATCACAGACCTAAATGAAGAAGGAATTTATAACAGAGCGGTGTTGGTTGTTGGTGATCGATCACCTTTTACCCAAGGGCTAGAGGCTGAGCTTAAGCAATTATCTCGAATACCCCCTTCTCAGATGCAGAATAGCGTTCTGGGGCAATGGCTAGAATCAACAGTCACCCCTGAAAAATCTGACCAAGCTCATCCGATTATTGAGGTTCTTCCTTTAAATTCAGAACAAAGGCAGGCTATCAAACAAGCAATGACCTCTCCATTAACGATAATTACTGGTCCGCCCGGCACAGGAAAATCGCAGGTTGTAACTGATTTGCTTATCAATGCTGCTTGGTATGGGAAACGTGTTCTTTTTGCCAGTAAAAATAATAAGGCAGTTGACGTTGTTGAATCTAGAGTAAATAACATTGGGCCTCGCCCCATTCTTTTGAGAGTGGGATCAAATCAATATCAAACTCGATTAGCTGAATATTTGCTCAGCCTTCTGGCGGCCACATCAACACAAGATGACATAATGGCCTTCAATGAAGCAAATGAAAAACACAATAGAATCGAATTGCAGCTTGCCAAGCTAGCCGAAAATGAACAGCAGCTAATTGACCTAAGAAACAAGGTTGATCAACTGGATCAAAGTATTGAAGATATTCGTAAAGTATTATCAGAAAATCAAATTCAATCACTTAAAAATTTAGATTTAGACGAAGTTAAATCCGCTTTTAAGGATTTTAGACAAGCCTTATCATCTTCAGTTAAAGAAAACCAAGGCATACTCACACGAATTTTTTGGGGACTATCAAAAAAAGAGCGATTTTCTAGACTGCATGAAGCTGGTTTAACTTTAACCAATGTTGGCAGAACCCTAGATATCGCAACCCCAAAGAAACAGCCAGACGATGTATCAATCAAAGATTGGGTCAAAACATCAGAATTAGTGGACAAGAAGATTAAAGTCTCGGCTCTTGTTCAAGAATATTTGAAGGGGCTGGCTATCCTTCAATCTTCAACACCGCTGGAAGCTATTGCCAAAGAACAGGCTGTTCTCCTCAAGCAAATGTCAGATAACGCTGAGCGTTTGTGGAATTCTTGGTTACGTATTCAGCCAAGCAAGTTAAATCAGGCAGATAGGCAACTGCTCCAGAAGTACAGCTCATTACTGAAGATGGTGATTGAAACAGGATCTGAGGGCACTTTAGAAAAAGGCGTGTATACCCAATACAGAGACTTGTTTCCTAAAGTTGCTCACTTACTTCCATGCTGGGCGGTTACATCTTTATCAGCCAGAGGCAAAGTGCCATTCGAGCCTGGCTTCTTTGATTTGGTAGTTTTCGATGAGGCAAGTCAGTGTGATATTGCGTCAGCTTTACCACTGCTTTACAGAGCAAAACGGGCAGTAATCATTGGCGACCCCAAACAATTGGCTCACATCAGCGGCATGCCTAAAGGCCAAGATCAGCAATTGTTGCAACGTTTCGATCTGGTCGAAAATTTTCCTCATTGGGCTTACTCATATAATTCATTATTCGACTTAGCTACTGGATTTTCGAGTGGACAAGATATCGTAAATTTAAGAGATCACCATAGAAGTCACGCGGACATTATTGAATTTTCCAATCAAAGGTTTTACGAAGGGCGACTTCGAGTCGCGACTAGATATAACGTGCTCAACAGACCACCTAAGGAGCGAGCAGGCGTTAGATGGGTTGATGTCCCCGGGCGAGTGCTCCGGCCTAGAAGCGGTGGCGCAGTAAATGAACAAGAGGCAGCTGGAGTTATTCAGACTTTAAGGGATCTAATATTAGTTAAAGCCTACCGTGGCAGCATAGGAGTAGTAAGCCCTTTCCGTGCCCAAGCTAATCTGATCAGAGAACTGGCATTAGCTGACAATGAAATAAGCAATCTATTAATCTCGCAAGAATTTCTAGTTGATACGGTTCATAAGTTTCAGGGGGATGAACGTGATGTAATGATTTTCTCTCCAGTTGTTTCAGAAGGGATTACGCCTGGAGCTATTTCATTCCTCAAGAACAATGGCAATCTATTCAACGTAGCTATTACTCGGGCTAGAGCCCAGCTGATAGTTGTAGGAGACCGGACGATCGCATCTCAATGCGAAGTTGAGTATTTAGCAGAATTTGCTAAATATGTTGCCAAGCTTGATCATAACGATACAAAAGATATATCTATAGATGTTACAAAACTAGGCCCGGACTATCCATCCGTTACAAATCCAGAGAGTGTATCAGACTGGGAACGACATTTTTACAAGGCTATGTTTGCAGCGGGAATTAAAGCATTACCTCAATATTCAGTCGAGAAATATGCTTTGGACTTCGCAGTGTTTTCTGGCAAGCGTAGATTAAATATCGAAGTCGATGGCGAACGTTATCATCGCAACTGGACTGGTGAACTTTGTCGCAGAGATCAAATACGGAATTTGCGCATGATAGAACTCGGCTGGGATGTTATGCGCTTCTGGGTTTATGAAATTAGAGACGACTTGGATGGATGTATAAAAAAGGTGTCCGATTGGGTTGCAAAGGGGAAATGAGCAGCATATGAGATTACCAATAAAATATCTAGGGGGTTTAATTGAGCTGTAACGAGATTGATCTTCAAAGTAAAGCGAATCCACAGCAGCTTGAAGCAATCCTGGCCACAGACGGTCCGGTTCTCATCATTGCTGGCCCAGGTTCAGGAAAAACCTTTACCCTTGTTGAGCGCATTGTCCACCTCATCAGCCATAAAAAAGTTTCTCCAGAGTCTTTACTTGTCGTCACATTTACCGACAAGGCCGCGCGCGAACTGACCACGCGCATATCCAATCGCCTGGCCGAACTGGACATCCAGTTTAACCTCAACGAAATGTACCTCGGCACCTTCCACTCCATCTGCCTACGTCTGCTGGAGGAATACCGTGAATTCACACGTCTCAAGCGAAGCTTCACGTTGTTCGATCAATTCGACCAACAATATTTCCTGTACCAACACATTAAAGATTTTCGAGAGCTACCAGATTCGCAATTGGTAATGGGTGATGATCACTCGGGCAGGTGGGCACAATCAGAAAACTTGCTCAAGTGGCTCAACAAAGTCAGTGAAGAGGCAATAGATGTTCATTCGCTAGCAACAGCAAATGAACCAGAAATCCGAGCACTAGCCCTCTGCTTTGCTAAATATCAGGAACTGTTGCAAGAACATAACTCGTTGGACTTTTCAGGCATCCAGTACGAAGCCTTAAAACTCCTAGAAAATCACCCCGAAGTTTTGGGACAATTACGTAATATGCTCACCCACCTGATGGTCGACGAGTACCAAGATACCAATACGATTCAAGAAAGAATTCTACTGTTACTCGCTGGCGAACGTCGTAATATATGTGTGGTAGGTGATGACGACCAAGGTCTTTATAGATTTCGTGGTGCTACTATACGCAATATTCTTGAATTCCCTGCTCTATTCCCAGAGGGGGAATGCAAACAGGTGAAGTTAACTGTTAACTACCGCTCTCATCCAGACATCATCCGTTTTTATAACGAGTGGATGAAAGAACAGGTTTGGGATGACGGCACGCGCGTTTTTCGATTCGCCAAGCAAATCCTGCCGCGTGAGGACAAATTTCCAGACGTTCCTACTGTAGTGCGTCTTTGTGCCAGCGACTCAAGCGGTGAGACTACAAACTGGCATGCTGAGGTATTGAGCTTTCTCAAAAAACTAAAGGCATCTGGCAAACTTGAGGACTGGAATCAGGTAGCTTTCCTGTTTCGCTCGGTAAAGAATGACAAGGTGGTAGGACTGGCACGCTTCCTTGAGGCTCAAGGTGTCCCCGTGTTCTCTCCTCGCTCGAACATGTTCTTCGAGCGTGAAGAAATTCGCCTGATGATCGGGGCAATAATCTTCTTGTTCCCACAGTTCCCCAAAGTGCGGGCCTGGGCAGATGGGGTAACACTACCAATATGGGACTACTACGACCAGCATTGTTTTAAGCCATTCACAGAGGAGTTGCGCAAGCCTGAGAACAAGCCCCTACTCGATTGGGCACGGCCTCTAGCCAAACAGCACGCCCTACTTGCGCAGAACACAGACTACGCTTTCTCCGGACTGTTCTATCAGCTACTCCAGTTTCCACTTTTCTCACGCTTCCTCTCTGAGGAATCTGTGCAAGGAGTAGACAAAGGTCGCGCAGCACGTAATCTTGGTACCTTGTCCAAGCTTCTTACCAAGTTTGAGTACTTACACTTTGTTAGCGTGCTTAACCCAGAGTATCTAGAAAAGAATCTGCGTGACCTGTTCAACCAGTTCCTTCGCTTCCTGGTCGACGGCGGCATTGGCGATTATGAGGACGAATCGGAGTACGCACCTAAGGGTTGCGTTTCATTCCTCACTATCCACCAGTCCAAAGGGTTGGAATTTCCAGTAGTGGTATGTGGTTCACTGGAGGCAGTACCACGTAAACAGTACGGCGAACTGGATGTCTTGCTGGAGGATGGTGGCTATCTTTCCAAGGAACGATTTGAGCCCCTCGACCACATCAAGAACTTTGATTTCTGGAGACTGTTCTATACCGCCTTCTCGCGCGCCCAAAACCTTTTGGTACTTGCTGCGCAAGAAAAACACGGGCACGGAAAATCGCCATCCAAATACTTCGAGCGGATGTTTTATGAGCTGCCTAACTGGCGCGACATTGATCTATCTGTATTAACGTTTGAGGCCGTCAAACAAATCAACCTTAAGCGCGAATATTCCTTCACCTCGCATATCACTGTGTTCGAGAACTGCGCAGAGCAATACCGCTTCTTTAAGGAACTGGAGTTTAACCCTATACGTGCCGGCGCTCAACTCTTCGGTACACTCGTTCACCAAACAATCGAGGACATCCACAAGGCAGTGCTGCGCGGTGAAGAATCTTCAGTAACCCCTGAGCGCATTCAGGACTGGCTAAATACAAACTACCAGTTTTTATCCAAGCGTGAGAGGCAGTACCTTGCCCCACAAACACTCAAAGCGGTCGAGAATCATGTACTAGGTTACTTCAATCGCGAAAACGGTAACTGGGATAGAATTAAGGAAGCCGAGGTCGAGATTTCCCTGGTTAAGGATCAGTATATACTTAAAGGTAGCGTTGATCTGATCCGAGGTGAGCACGATACAGTTGAGATCATTGACTTCAAGTCAGAGAAAAAACCAGACATGGAGAAAGATCGTGAGCGCCTCAAGCAATACCAACATCAGTTGGAGGTGTATGCCCATCTGGTCGAGGAGCGCACTGGTCAGAAAGTTAGTCGGATGCATCTTTATTACACTGGAGAAGACGGTGGTAATCCATACGTCTCATTTAACAAAGACGACCGTGCAATAGGTAAAACTATCGCACAGTTTGACAACATCGTATCGCGCATTGAGCAGCAGGACTATCAAATCACGGCACGACCCACTAAACTTTGCCAAAACTGCGATATGCGATCATATTGCGACAATAAGAACTGGAAATTTAGGAAGAACAACTAATGAGCAATAGCACTCCTTCGCAAGAAAATCTGCAACTCAATACGCCAGAAGATGGCTCAATCAACGTCGAGAAATACGAGTTTGAGCCGATAAAGGGCTATCCAATGCTTAACTGGCGCGGCAAGCGCCCGTTCACTTCCACGCAATATTATCCTGCGCAGTTAAAGGAAGTCCATGGAGAAGAAGTCGACGGCTGGCGCAATAAGATTTTCTGGGGAGACAATCTTCAAGTAATGAGTCACCTTCTTAAGGAATATCGCAAAAAAATAGAATTAATCTATATAGATCCTCCATTTGACTCTAAAGCCGAATACAAGAAATCAATCACTCTAAAAGGCCAACAGGCAATCGGTGACCAAGGAAATTTTGAAGAAAAACAATATTCTGACATATGGTCGAACGATGAATATCTCCAGTTCATGTTTGAAAGATTGGTACTTATCAGGGAGTTACTAACGCCTAATGGTTCACTTTTTTTACATTGCGATTGGCACAAATCACACCATTTAAGGTGCATCTTGGACGAAGTGTTTGGTCAAAAATCATTCAGAAATGAAATTGCATGGTGCTATTACGGTCCTGGCTCACCGGGCATGCGTCAATTCAACCGTAAACACGATAGTATTTTTTGGTACTCAATGTCCTCAAGTGAATGGATATTTAATGCTGATGAAGTACGAGTTCCCCATGATGATAAAACTGTAGGTAACTTCAAGGATGGCTTGAGAGGCTCGGGCTTTATCGCTGGTGATTACGAAATGCCAGAAGGAAAGGTTCCTGAAGACCACTGGATATTTGCAATCGCAGGACGTTACCCTATGGATGGAGTCAAAAGAGTCGGCTATCCAACTGAAAAGCCACTCCCGTTGCTAGAAAGAATTGTTACTGCATGCTCAAGTAAAGGAGGACTGGTTTTTGATTGCTTCATGGGCTCAGGGGCGTTTCAAACGGCAGCAATGAAGCTGGGGCGACGTTTCATTGGTGCAGACATCAATCTTGGTTCAATCCAGATATCCACAAAACGTCTTCTTAATGTGGCCGAAGAACTTAGACAGAAGTCGCTAGGTGAAGATATTAAACACTACTCGGGATTAGAGTTATTCAACGTTAATTACTATGACATGTTCCGCAATCCAGTGCAGGCGAAAGAGTTGCTAATCGAAGCTCTAGAGATACAAAAACTGGAGTTTAGCACTATATTCGACGGTGAAAAGGACGGGCGCATGGTAAAGATCATGCCGGTTAACCGAATTGCTACCCGTGCAGATCTAAACGAACTGATCGCAGGGTTCGACTACAAGGCTTGGGAGCGCAAGCAAAACGAGGCTCCGAACCGCCCTGTCGAAAAGATTACCCTCGTTTGTATGGGCCATGAGCCAGACTTGGCCGCGCAACTGGAGCTGGCCGCCAAACCCTTCAAGATCGATGTCGAGGTGGTGGACATCCTGCGCGACAAGGCCGATCTGGAATTCAAACGTGACTCCCAGGCTAAGGTCAGTATCAAAAATGATGAGCTGGTCATCGAGAAGTTTTACCCGATGAACTTGCTGCAAAAGCTCTCTCTGCAAAAGGAGTCCGTTGAAGATTGGAAGGAACTGGTCGAGTCAGTGCTGATCGACTGGAACTACGACGGTGCGGTATTGCAACCATCGGTGGTGGATATTCCCGGTAAGAATGAGATGGTCACGGGTGTCTATAAGATTCCTAGTGATGCTGGCACCATCCGTGTAAAGATCACAGACCTGCTTTCTGAATCCTGGGAAGGGAGCGTAAGTAATGGCGACTAATCGCGCAGCCAAGGCGGTGAGTGCGTCACTCGACTTCGCCTTCTTCCAATTCCTGTGGCAGTTTTACCAGTCTAACCGGGGTACGATACGCACGCACTACAAGGAACTGACGCGCAAGTTCCTCGACTTCAACAACCCAGATAAGAACCCCAAGGCTTTTCTGCGCCAGCCACAATTCGAGGCTCTGGAAACCTACATCTTTCTCAAGGAATTCCTCGGCAATGTAAAAGTTGAAGAAATATTCCAACAATGGTTCGAGAAGCAAGGCCGCTTTGCAGACCGTGCCGAGGGTGGTGTGGTCTCTGGCACCGCAGGGCAAGTAGGCTTGTTCGACAAAATCACACAGGATCAATACAAGTCCGTGTTCGCGGCAATGCGCAAAAACTCTCGCGTCTATCCGAACTACATCTTCGCTCTGACGATGGGTACTGGTAAAACCATCCTGATGGCCACCTGCATTTTTTATGAGTTTCTTTTGGGCAACAAATTCGAGAAGGATGCACGCTACTGCCATAACGCGTTGGTTTTCGCCCCGGACAAGACGGTTCTGCAATCGCTTAAGGAGATCGAAGCTTTTGACTTGACCCGCGTTGTACCCCCAGAGTACGTCAACTTTCTCACCACACATCTGCGCTTCCACTACCTTGAAGAAGCAGGTACCTCGCTAGACACCCTGGATCGCTCGCGCTTCAACATCATAGTCTCCAACACGCAGAAGATCATTCTTAAACGCCAACATAAGGAAAAAACCCCTATTGATAAGCTGTTCGGGGCTACAGGAGAAATCCTCGCCGCTAACAGCGTCTATGCAGATGCCGCCGACCTCTATAACTTCGACCAGCCAGAAGAAGAAGGCGAACTCACCACTAACCAACGCTTCGAAAAACTGCGTAGGCTGGAACAGCTTGGCATCTATGTGGATGAGGCCCACCATGCCTTTGGCAAGGCTCTGGCTAAGGACATGGGTGTAGGTGCGAGAGACACAGACACGAGCCTTCGCACCACCATCGACATCTTGGCCGCAAGCCTGAGCGCGGCAGGTACACGCGTGGTGGCCTGCTACAACTACACAGGCACGCCATATGTGGGGCGCGAGGTGCTTCCCGAGGTGGTCTACGCTTATGGCTTGAAGGAAGCTATCGACAAGGGATTCCTCAAGAAGGTGACGCTGCACGGCTATGCAAATACTCGTACCGACGAGTTTATAGACATTGCCATCGAGAACTTCCTGAAGGAGTCAGGCGATCTCCGCCCGGAAGGACTACTCCCCAAGCTGGCATTCTTTGCTGCGACCATTGACGAGCTGACCGGCGAGCTACGACCTGCAGTCGAGCGCGCACTTCTCAAGCATGGAATACCGACCTCGCGCATCTTGGTCAATGTTGGAGATGACAAGCTCACCACAAATGATGACATCCGAGAATTCAACCGGCTGGACACTGAAGGTTCAGAAAAACAGTTCATCCTTCTGGTGAATAAGGGTCGCGAAGGCTGGAACTGTCGATCCTTATTTGGTGTTGGATTGTTCCGTGAACCCAAATCCAAGATTTTCGTGCTACAGGCCACAATGCGATGTCTGCGCGCCATCGGCCAAGCTCAGCACACCGGTCATGTCTTCCTTTCAGACGACAATCTGAACACCCTCAACGACGAACTGCAACAAAACTTCCGCATCAGCACCGACGAACTGCAAAAGGTTGCCAAAGAGAAAGAGCGAGTTGAAGTGCGTGTAGTTGAGCCACCCGTTAGGATCAAACTGGTTCGTGTTCGCAAGCAATACCAGATGCGCGAGAAGGCACTAGTGCAAGGCTTGGAGTTAGGAATCGACCGCACAAACAATGAAAGCTGGAATACGTTAATAGAGAAGTATCGTCTGATCGAAAGGCGACAACATGGTCTTACTCCTGCCGATGCTGCGCACGCCTCAAGCAGCACCACTTTTGACCAAACATCACGCCGCGAAAAACGCACATTCTCGCGCCTGTCACTAGTAGCCGAAATATCTCGATACTTAAACAAAAATCCACTAGACATTGAAGAACTATTGGATACAACCAAAGAAGGCACTGATGAATTAGTAGCCATCACCAATGAGTTTAACGAGTTACTCTACGACGAGATTATCCCACGCCTTTTCCGCCAACTCTACGATCTTGATGAGTCACAGCAAACTGAGGAACATGAAGTTGATCTCATCAAGATTCCTCCTAAAGGTTACTACGAGGTCTCGGCTGCGAAGGACAAGATAGTCAGGATGAACGATGCCCAGATCAAAGACGAAGAGCGCGCTAAAAGCTTCCATTTGGACACTTATTGCTTTGACTCTGGCTCCGAGAATTGGCTATTCTGGGATCTGCTACGTGAAAAGCAGGTGAAGAAGATCTATTTCACCGGGATGCTAACCCACGGCCAGTCAGACTTTTTCATTCAGTACATAGACCCGGAATCTCATCTAGTTCGCAGCTATTACCCTGACTTTATTTTTCAGAGAGAAGAACCTGATGGTAGCTTGAAATATGTCATCGTTGAAGTTAAGGCTGACAACCAGATTGAAGATGCTGTTGTCCAGGCCAAGAAGGAGTTTGCTCAACAAATTGCAGTGGCAAGCGGGATGGAATACCGGATTCTAAAGTCATCGGATGCAGACAATCGGCATTTCCGTAAACTTTTATAAAATTCAAAATTATTCGTTTGATTCCCTTATACCAAGTAAAGCATTAGAAAAGGTGTCTTGATTTCGGTGATGAGATAAGGGAATCGCAAGACATTAAAAAAATAGCTGCTTCAGCCATTTTCTAAAGTTCCCGCAAACGACCGTATGCGGGTTACTTGAACGCTTTTCTCATTTTATTAATAGCAGTTGAATTAAGGAGGTTTATTGCCTTTTATCAAGACTTTCCGTGAAGAGGTGATTAGCTATCATGGCAACTGTTATTTATTGATAAATTTTCATATTTTTATTCTAGGGGAAAGTATATGGCAGCTGCAGTAGAGTTTTCAGTATCAACAAAACCGTTACCAAGTGATTCTAAGGATATAAGTGATAGCAATAATGAGCTGGCCGTTTATCGTGCAGCGGCTGCAATTGTAATTTCACGGTTGTTAGGGATTGATGTGTCTGTAAAAATCAATAAAACAGCAATATCCAATCAGGGGCAGATTGAACGCGCGTGGAATGGAAACTATGAATTAAGAGTAGATGATCAAACTTCATATCCTCTGTCTAGCATCGCAACTGATGCGGACATTTTTGATCCTGATCATCCAGGTATTTGGTATCTTTCTATATGTTTAGCTATAGAAGCTGCAGAGCAATATTACCTTGGTCAAAGAAATTATGAATTAATGGCCGACACTGTATATAGCAAATATAGGAGGTACAGAGACGGCCATGTTTTCTACTTTAACGAAGATCCCGCAGTTTATGGAGAAGAATATATTAATTATAAATATGATGGTGATGATGAATATGATGGTTTTGGTTATGGTAATGATGATGGTTTTGACAGAGCAGTTAAGTTTGAAATTTTTATGATGATACGGCTAATTATTAAGTACTGGAATCGAATTGATAGAACAACATCAAAATTAAGAAAGTATCAAACATCGTAACACTAATCTCTCATTCAGCTTCCATATAGCTCCTCACGTAAAAGTGAGGAGCAGGCCGTTTCAGTGCTGTCGCTTTCGACTGTCAGATTAGGCCATTTCACAGATAACCTACAGTGATGCCAAGAATTTCTGAATTTGCAGTGCTCGTTGTACGGCATAACGATAGCCTGCTGTGACACTTTTCAGCTGCAAGGTAGAGCTAATTGGCATGTGGTACGCCTAAATTCACAACCTTGAGCAAAGTTTCCAATCCTAATCGACATTGCCATCTTACCGTTCTTGGATAACTCGCCGCCTTTGGGTATTCATACCTTTAATTGCAGATACTAAGCCTAGTTGTCAGACAATATACGTTGATGCATATTTACTTTTGTAAACACAATGTGTAGTATGTATAACATATTATGTTGCATTTATACATACGGAGGGTATGATGACCACCACACAAACAGCATCAGCAGGCAGAGGAATGGAAATTGACCGTTCAAAAATCACGCCCATGCTCCTCAAAATGTTTGAGCTTTGGAACTTAACTACCGAAGAGAAGCTTGCCGCCCTTGGCTTGTCTACCGACAACCGAGCTGCTCTTACAAGGTATAAGAAAGGTGAAGCCATCTCTGCAAGCAGAGATATGTTGGATCGTGCTGGCAACTTGTTAGCCATCCATAAAGACTTGCGTTTACTTTTTCCAAGAAATCCGGAATTGGCTTACACCTGGATGAAAACCAAAAACAGGGCGTTGCACGGCAACACTCCTATTGAAACGATTGCAGAAATGGGCTTTCCAGGCTTGCTATATGTGCGTAGCTACTTAGATCGCGCTCGTGGCAACTAATGGATTCGTTATTTTCGAACCTGACGCTCACTGATATTCATCAGAATGTTGTGAGAAATATCGTCTCATTAAGAGTCTCGGAAGACTTGTTCGACGACCTGACCGATGATCCGGAAGCTTGGCAAGCTGCCCAGTTTCTGGAGATGGAAACAAAACCCAAGTTATTCAATTCTCATCAGCCAATTATTGACCGACCATTTGAAGAGTCCGAATGGAATACTGCGATTGGCTACCCATTCCAGAACTCTTCACAAAGCAGATTCTCTGATGGTTCTTTTGGCGTTTGGTATGGGGCTGACTCTATAGAAACGACAGTGTATGAAACAGCTTACCACTGGCAAAAAAACCTACTGGATGATGCTGGTTTCAACAAACCCGGTGTCGAGATAGAGCGAAGAGTCTTCATGGTGCAATGTGATTCACTTCTTATAGATTTGCGTCCGCAAATTATGACGTATCCCGAAATCATTCATGCATCGGACTACACTGCAACACATGCCATTGGCAGCAAGCTACATCGTGAAGGTCACCCAGGCTTAATCACAAAATCTGCAAGAATTGGTCATGGCGACATATATGCTATTTTTACCCCTAATGTATTATCAAACCCAGTCCACTCATGCTACCTAACCTATAGAACCACACCGATGGGTGTTCAAGTAGAGAGAACGCCTGGTTTAGTTTGGATGACTGTTTAATTTTGATTGATTTCTAGCGCTAAATATCAATTGGTGATGAAATATGCAAATTAAAACTGCGATTCAAAACAAACAACTGCTCTCATTTAGTTATGATGGGTTTCCACGCACAGTTGAACCCCATACATATGGCCTAGATAAGAAGGGACACCCTGCACTTCGTGCCTACCAAATAAAAGGAGGGAGTGAATCGGGCGAATATATTGGTTGGAAAATATTTGATGTAAATGAGATTCACAATCTATCTGTTCTACAAGAACATTTTGCTCATGCGAGGTCATACTATAAACGTAATGACTCGTTTTTTTACTCTATAAATGCACAGCTTTGGACAAACCACGATCGATAGAGAACTAACATTAATTCTGGGTGATCTTTAATAAAGTGAAGCTAGTTATTACTACTTCCTGCATTTCATTCGGAATCGACTTAGGAGAAGCGATCATTCAAAAGAGGCATCTACCCCTAGGGAAGAAAAGATAGGTTTCGCCAACCGGGGTTTTGATGAATTCGGCAAGCATCCATCAAATTCTTGGCCAGCTGAACGCAATCGTTTGGACAGGGGACTATGGGATACCCGAACTGGTCCAGCTTAGATGAAACCAGAGAAATTACTAAGTTGATATGATGAATATTCAATTGATTGGAAAATTGGGCATCAACTTTACGCCCATTTGGTTACCAAGCTTAGTCGTAAAACTAAAATTACATTATGAATTCACATAGCAAACTTCAGATCGATATTAAAGAATGCTTCTTTTGTATATCAACAACATAATTCACAAGGAAAAATCATACGATAACAAATCATCGGCACTTGATTGGTTACTATCGAACTGAATTAAACCGAATCCGGTGTTCCAATAAAGTTCAGGTCCAATTCCAGGAAGCCAATAATAGTTAAGTGATTGCCTATCTTTACCAAAACTTTGGATGGTGCGGACATCAAGAGTAATGCTGCTAGTTAACCTATCTAATTCTTTATCGATGATTGGCATGAATTTTCTAAAAGTTGCGTCATCGCCATCACGCCAATTGACTATATCTTCAGTGATTTGAATAAATCGTTGAGAACAACATGGGCACGCATGAATATTTACAGTTATGATTGTTTTATCAATCAAATGAAACTCGATAGGTAAACTTGAAACTGCCTTATAGGCTTTATTGCCCTCTGGCGACCAACAGTTGATGCATCCAAAATTTTTTATCAAATTAATTCTCCCAAGTCATACAATTTTTAGATAGTTCTCATGATTTCTTCACATGGCTCACGCGTAGTAACCATTTGGATGTAAGGATGCCCAATATACAAAGTCTAGGGCACCCTTACTAATAGTGGCTTTAATATAGTTATGCCGCTTCTAGGTAATTGGGTTCGTTTTGCTGGAGCCCGACACGCTTATCAACATAAGCTGCAAGATGATGTGTCGAAAGATGTGCATACCTCTGCACCATTTCAGCTGAAGCCCAGCCACCCAGTTCCTGCAAAACGTGCAAAGGTGTACCGTCCTGTGCATGCCATGAGGCCCATGTGTGACGCAGTGTATGCCAGGTAACGCCTTCAGGAATCCCTGCCTCTTTCAAAGCTTTTCTCCAAGCTCTATTAGCCGTCTGAATTATTGGCTTACCATTTAATGGAAATACCCATAAATCATGCTGACCAACCTGCTTACTTAAAATACGAACTGCCTCGTCCGATAATGGCACAGCTATGGCCTTACCAGCTTTTGCCTGATCAGGATGAATCCAGGCATGTCTTTTCTCAAGATCAATCTGATTCCATTCCAGATGAGTTACATTTCTTCGACGCAGTCCTGTTTCCAATGTAAACCTCATCATGACCTGAAGATATTGCGGAAGACAACTTACCAGCCTTTCCGCTTGATCGCGAGTTAGCCATGAAACTCGACGCTCGCCCTCATTTTTCATAGTTACCTTTGGGCAACTGCTGATCCAGCCCCAGTCATCCCTTGCCATTCTTAGTATCGCCCTGATAATTTCAAGGGTTCTGTTCACTGTACTTGGCTTAGGGGTGAACAATATTTTCCTTGAATCCTCGTATGCCGCTGAACGAGCCATAGCAATCTCATTAATTAGATCCCTAGTGATCTCGTCCAGATACTTACCAGATAAAAACTTGTCTACCCATCGCAAGTGTGACTTGTCAGTATCCAGTGTCTTTTTGCCTGCCTTCTCAGATATATATTTAACAACTGCATCATTCCAAGTCGTTCTAGGTTTCACCCCTAGCCGCCTCTCTTCCCAGATCTGAAGCTTGCAACGGTCATGCAGCTCTTGAGCTAATTCCTTTTGCTCAGTCCCAGAGCTGAACTGTATGCATTTTCCTTCTGCATTGGTGAGTTCAACCCACCAATTCTTGGAGCCTTTGCGCTTGTAGATTGACATGGTTTATTCCTTTCAGTGGATTCATTTATTGATGATTTATATTTGTATTGTGATCTCAGCCATTCATCTAAATCTTCTTTAATAAAGACCCACCTTTTTCCTGGCTTAGCGGCAGGAACTTTGCCTTCATGTGCCATTGTTGAAAGCTTGGATCGACACATCTGTAAATATTTAGATGCATCTTCAATATTCATTAATATTTTTTCGACTGAAGTGTTATTCATGCCCGTTGATCACCAATTACTTTGTTAACGTTAAATTTCAGAACAGCTGTTATGAAATTAGGTATGCACATGATAAGGAGCTAAGGGCTTTTCTAAAGCCGCAATAAAAGGCAGTAAAACACCTTAATTCGAGAGATATCGGAAATAACGGCCAGGAATTGAAGAAAATCAGTGGAGATTTACATCGCAGAATGATTAGTGACTATGATGCAGGGATCACTAGGATACAAATGCTTTTGGTAGTTGTCGGGAAACCTTTAGACCGGCCACCAACAGCCAGAATAAAGGGGTTAGCATAAGCTCAAATATCGGCACTACTATGAAAATCAATAAAACCTACTGTAGGGAATTTGTCACAAAACACCGCAAAACAGAGTGAAATATAGCGATAAATGGGTTATTTACATAAAATTGCAGACGCTGTAAGTAATTGATTTTAAATAAAATGTATCAAATATTGCTTTTTTTGAAATTTTGAAGCCCGCCCTACGAACCAAGGGGTCAGGAGTTCGAATCTCTTCGGGCGCACCAATCAGATATAGAAGTGGGCACTTATTTCAGGTGACCCACTTTTTTATCGTCTATAGTTACCGCATGCGCTAACGCACCATAGCTGCCTTTCATTGCAGCAGTGCTAACTTTCACTACAATTTCATCGGCCAATAGATTCAAGCAGCTTTTTACGATGACAAAGTCTTGGCAAAGGCGTCTACTTAGCTGGCTTT
>Ga0208121_100055_pt1 | contig 67546 bp, 61 predicted proteins | sample LakWasMet62_LOW9_2_FD_183894 | JGI IMG/M metagenome (GOLD analysis project Ga0208121, IMG submission 183894) | Freshwater sediment methanotrophic microbial communities from Lake Washington under simulated oxygen tension - Sediment Metagenome... | ecosystem: Environmental > Aquatic > Freshwater >... | reverse complement strand
GGTCGAGACCGCGGAAGAACTGCAGCCGCTGGCCGTGGCCAAGCTGCTCAAGGCCCTGGTCGACAAGGAACAACCCGGCCTGGTGATCCTGGGCAAGCAGGCGATCGACGACGACTGCAACCAGACCGGCCAGATGCTGGCCGCGTTGGCCGACCTGCCGCAAGCCACCTTCGCCTCCAAGGTCGAAGTGGCCGATGGCAAGGCCAGCGTCACGCGTGAAGTCGACGGCGGTCTGGAAACTCTGTCCATCACTCTGCCGGCCGTCATCACCACCGACCTGCGCCTGAACGAGCCGCGTTATGTGACGCTGCCCAACATCATGAAGGCCAAGAAGAAGCAGCTTGACACCGTCAAGCCGGAAGACCTGGGCGTCGATGTCGCCCCGCGCATCAAGACCCTCAAGGTCAGCGAGCCCCCGAAGCGCAGCGCCGGCATCAAGGTGCCCGACGTCGCCACCCTGGTTGCGAAACTCAAGAATGAAGCGAAGGTGATCTGAGATGACTGCACTTGTTATTGCCGAACACGACAACGCGTCCATCAAGGGCGCCACCCTCAACACCGTGACGGCCGCCGTTGCCTGTGGTGGTGATGTCCACGTGCTGGTGGCCGGCAGCAATGCCGCTGCCGCTGCTGCCGCTGCTGCCCAGATCGCCGGCGTGACCAAGGTGCTGCATGCCGACAGCGAAGCCTTCGCCCACGGTCTGGCTGAAAACATGGCTGCCCAGGTGCTGGCCGTGGCCGGCAACTACAGCCACATCCTGTTCCCGGCCACGGCCTCGGGCAAGAACATTGCGCCGCGCGTCGCCGCCAAGCTCGATGTCGGCCAGATCTCCGACATCACCAAGGTCGACAGCCCGGACACCTTCGAGCGTCCGATCTACGCCGGCAACGCCATCGCCACGGTGCAGAGCGCCGATGCGGTCAAGGTCATCACCGTGCGGACCACCGGTTTTGACGCCGCAGCCGCCAGCGGTGGCTCGGCGGCCGTCGAAACGCTGGCCGCCGTGGCAGCCAATGCCAAGTCGGCCTTCGTCGGCAGCGAGATTGCCAAGAACGACCGCCCCGAACTGACCGCCGCCAAGATCATCGTCTCCGGCGGCCGTGCCCTGGGTTCGAGCGAAAAGTTCAACGAAGTGATGACGCCGCTGGCCGACAAGCTGGGTGCTGCCATCGGCGCCAGCCGTGCCGCAGTGGATGCCGGTTATGCCGCCAACGACCTGCAGGTCGGTCAGACCGGCAAGATCGTCGCGCCGCAGCTCTACATTGCCTGCGGTATCAGCGGTGCCATCCAGCACTTGGCCGGCATGAAGGATTCCAAGGTGATTGTGGCCATCAACAAGGACCCCGAAGCGCCGATCTTCAGCGTGGCGGATTACGGCCTGGAAGCCGATCTCTTCACGGCGGTGCCGGAGCTCGTCGCAGCGCTCTGAGTGCCGGACAAAAAGGCATCGCGTGCGGTGCCTTTTTTTTGACTTTTTGTTTCTGAATTCGGTTGGAGACCACCATGAGCTATGTCGCGCCTGTCAAGGACATGCTGTTCAACATCAAGCACCTCGCGCAGATTGATGAAATTGCCCGCATCCCGGGTTTCGAGGATGCCGGCTTCGACACGGCGCAGGCCGTGCTGGAAGAGGCGGCCAAGTTCAATGAGCAGGTCCTGAGTCCGCTCAACTGGGACGGCGACAAGAATCCGTCGAGCTGGAAAGATGGCCAGGTCACGACCACGCCGGGCTTCAAGGAAGCGTTCCATCAGTTTGCCGAAGGCGGCTGGCAAGGCCTGCAGCACCCGGCCGACTTCGGCGGCCAGGGCTTGCCCAAGACCATCGGTGCGGCCTGCATCGAGATGTGCAACAGCGCCAACATGAGCTTCGCGCTCTGTCCGCTGCTGACCGACGGTGCCATCGAGGCACTGCTGACGGCCGGCTCCGACGAGCTCAAGGCCACCTACCTGGAGAAACTGGTCAGCGGCGAGTGGACCGGCACCATGAACCTGACCGAACCTCAGGCCGGCTCCGATCTGGCGCTGGTGCGCAGCCGTGCCGAGCCGCAACCCGACGGCAGCTACAAGGTGTTCGGCACCAAGATCTTCATCACCTACGGTGAGCACGACATGGCCGACAACATCGTGCACCTGGTGCTGGCGCGCGTGACGGGTGCGCCCGACGGCGTCAAGGGCATCAGCCTGTTCGTGGTGCCGAAGTTCCTGGTGAACAAAGACGGCAGTCTGGGTGCGCGCAACGACGTGCACTGCGTCAGCATCGAGCACAAGATGGGCATCAAGGCCAGCCCGACTGCCGTGCTGCAGTATGGCGACCACGGCGGTGCCGTCGGCTACTTGGTGGGCCAGGAAAACCGCGGCCTCGAGTACATGTTCATCATGATGAACGCCGCGCGCTACGCTGTGGGCATGCAGGGCATCGCAATTGCTGAGCGCGCCTACCAGAAGGCCGTGGCCTACGCACGCGACCGCGTGCAGAGCCGCCCGGTGGATGGCTCCATCAAGGCCAGCGCGCCCATCATCCACCACCCGGACGTGCGCCGCATGCTGATGACCATGCGTGCTTACACCGAGGGCTGCCGCGCCATGGCGTCCGTCGCCGCTGCCGCCTACGACGCCGCGCACCACCACCCGGATGCCGAGGTGCGCAAACAGAACCAGGCTTTCTACGAATTCATGGTGCCGCTGGTCAAGGGCTACAGCACCGAGATGAGTCTGGAAGTGACATCGCTGGGTGTGCAGGTGCACGGCGGCATGGGCTTCATCGAGGAAACCGGCGCCGCCCAGTACTACCGCGATGCCAAGATCCTGACCATTTATGAGGGCACCACCGCCATTCAGGCCAACGACCTGGTGGGGCGCAAGACCGCGCGCGATGGCGGCCAGACGGCCAAGGCCATCGCCAAGCAGATCGAGGCCACCGAGGCCGAGTTGAAGAAGCAGGGTAGTGCCGATGCGCTGGCCGTGGCCAAGCGCTTGACGGCGGCACGCCTGGCGTTCATCGACGTGGTTGACTTCATGGCGGGCCAACACAACCCGAACGACATCTATGCCGGCAGCGTGCCGTACCTGATGCTGGCCGGCAACCTGATGGCGGGTTGGCAACTGGCGCGCGCCTTGCTGGTGGCGCAGCAGGAGCTGGCCAAAGGCGAAGATGCCGCCTTCATGCAGGCCAAGATCACGGTGGCACGCTTCTATGCCGACCACATGCTGAGCAAGGCAGCGGGCGTGCGCGACAGCATCGTGGACGGTGCCGCCAGCGTGACGGCGCTGGCGCTGGATGCTTTCTAAATTACTATAAAAAGAATAGCGGCTGTCGCCCGATTGACAAGGGCTGCAGCCGTTTTTTATTAATATTGTTCAGTCAATTACTGGAGACAAGATGTCCAAGCTCCCTTCGACGCTGCAGAACCTGCCACTGCCCATCATTGGTTCGCCGCTGTTCATCATCAGCAACCCCAAGCTGGTCATTGCCCAGTGCATTGCCGGCGTGGTGGGCTCCATGCCGGCGCTCAACGCGCGCCCGGCTTCCCAGCTCGACGAGTGGCTGGCCGAGATCACTGAGGCGCTGGCAGCACACAACAAGGCCCATCCCGAGCGTCCGGCCGCGCCCTTTGCCATCAACCAGATCGTGCACAAGTCGAACGACCGGCTGGAGCATGACATGGCGCTGTGCGTGAAGTACAAGGTGCCGGTCATCATCACTTCGCTGGGGGCACGCGAGGAAATCAACCAAGCGGCGCACAGTTATGGCGCGGTGGTGATGCACGACATCATCAACAACAAGTTTGCGCATAAAGCGATCGAGAAGGGCGCCGACGGCCTGATCGCGGTGGCGGCCGGGGCAGGCGGCCATGCGGGCGTGAAGAGCCCGTTTGCGCTGGTGCAGGAAATCCGCCAATGGTTCGACGGCCCGTTGGCCCTGAGCGGCTCGATTGCCAGCGGTGGCGGCGTGTTGGCGGCGCAGGCCATGGGGGCGGACTTCGCCTACATGGGCTCGGCCTTCATCGCCACCGAAGAGGCGCGTGCGGCAGAAGCCTACAAGCAGGCCATTGTTGATGGCAATTCCGATGACATCGTCTACAGCAACCTGTTCACCGGCGTGCACGGCAACTACCTGGCGCCCAGCATCCGCGCCGCAGGCCTGGACCCGGACCACCTGCCCGAGAGCGATCCGAGCAAGATGAATTTCGGTGGGGATGCCAAGAAGGCCTGGAAGGACATCTGGGGCTGTGGTCAGGGCATCGGTGCCATCACCAAGATCCAGAGCACGGCCGACTTTGTGGCCCAGCTGCGGCGCGAATACCGCGCGGCGCGTGAGCGCTTGCTGGCACTGCCTTACGCGGTGTGATGCCGGGCCAGCGCAAGGCTGGCCCTGTTCATTCAGTGCGGGAAGAGCTTGGTCAGGAGTTCGGAAGCTTGCGGTTGGAACGAGCTGATGGGGTTCAGCCGCCTAGCCAGTTGAGGCTGGCCGCCCATCAGTGCCGAGACGTCTTGCGCGCTGAACCACCATGTGCCCGCGAACACGGCGCAGGACAGGGCCAACAAGACGCTGTTCTGCCGCAGGGTGGCCAGCAGGGGAACGCGCCGGATCGGCAGACGCCAGAGCCACAAGGCGGGCAGCAGGCCCAAAGCCAGGAACCATCCCGTCAACTGCCAGCTGAACGCGTGGCGCAACTGTGTGCCCCAGTTTGACGGGCCTGCGCTGAGGTCGAGGAAGCTGGCCTGCTCCAGCATCAGCGGCAGATTGAGTCCCGCCAGCAACAGCAACAGCAAAGTTGCGGGCTTGAAGGTCCTGCGCCAGCACAGCAGGCTGAGCAAGGCCGTGAGTGCGGAGCCCAAAAGCAGCGCCAGGCGCAGCCCCAGCCACCAGCGTTGGGTGGTTTCCTGCGACAACAGGGAGAGTTCCCGCCACAACGGGACGTTGCAGGCCAGAGTCAGCCAGAGACTGGCCAGACAGACCACCTTGACGGGATGAATTGCCTCCCGTTGGGTTTCCGGCGAGAGATAGGCTGATTCTGCGAACTCAGTGATGTGGAACAGCTTGAGCGTCATGGCTTTGCATTGTTACCGATTCCAAATGCCGGGCGTAACTGGCCGTAACGAGCCCCAGTGGTTGTTAATGGCCTCCAATTGACATCAAGTGGGCCAGGTCGAGCCGTGTTCCGGCACCATGGCGCGCCAGCCTAGTTCATGCTTGACGCGCTTGCGCAATTCGTCGGCCGGCCCCATTTCGCCGTGCACGACGTAGACCTGATCCGGTCGCTCCGGCATGGTGCGCAGCCAGTCCATCAACTGACTGGCATCGGCATGGGCGGAAGCCGACTGCAGCTGCACCACCTCGGCGTTGATGCTGACATCCTGCCCGTGGATGCGGACCGACTTGGCGCCGCTGGACAGCGTGGCGCCGCGCGTGCCGGGTGCCTGGAAGCCGGTGAGGAGGATCATGTTGCGATGGTTGCCCGCATGCAGTGCCAGGTGGTGCAGCACACGGCCGCCGGTGGCCATGCCGCTGGCCGCCAGGATCACCATCGGGCCGTGGCGGCGCCCCAGAGCCTTGGATTCGTCAGGTGTGTTCACCATGGTTGCGCAATGCGTCAAGGCACGCACCTGTTTGTTGCTCAGTCGGTGTTCCTGCGGGTAGTGTTCGACCAGATGCGTGCTGTGGATGGCCATCGGGCTGTCCAGGAACACCGGCAGCGAAGTGGGGATGTCGCCCCGCGCCTTCAGTTCGGCAATGGCATGCAGGATGGCCTGGGCCCGGCCGACGGCAAACACCGGCACCACGGCCACGCCGCCGCGGGCGGCGACGCGATGCAGGGCGGGCCCCAGTTCGGCCAGCACATCTTCGTCGGGGTGCTCGCGGTCACCGTAGGTTGATTCGATCAGCACCGTGTCGGCTGCCGGCGCGCGGTCGGGCGGGTTCATGAGGAAGTCATCGGTGCGGCCGAGGTCGCCCGAGAACAGGATGCGCCGGCCTGCCACTTCAAGCAGCAGGCTGGCCGCGCCCAGGATGTGGCCGGCACGCGAGAAGGTGGCACGCCAACCCGGGATGGGCTGGAAGGTATGGCCGAAGTCGGTGGTCTTGATCAGCGACAGGCAGTCCAGTGCATCCTGGCGTGTGTACAGCGGCAGTGCCGGCGTGTGCTTGGAGAAACCGTGGCGATTGGCAAAGGCCGCGTCCTCCTCCTGAATGTGGCCGCTGTCGGGCAGCAGGATGCCGCACAGGTCGCGCGTGCCGGGCGTGGCATAAACATGGCCTTCGAAGCCCTCGCGCGCCAGCAGCGGCAGGTAGCCGCTGTGGTCGAGGTGGGCGTGGGTCAGGACCACGGCATCGATCTGGCTGGGTGCCACGGGCAGCGGGCTCCAGTTGCGCAGGCGCAGCTGCTTGTAGCCCTGGAACAGGCCGCAGTCCACCAGCAGACTCTGTTTGTCGTGGCGGACAAGGTATTTGGAGCCGGTAACGGTATCGGCACCGCCGAGGAAGGTGATGTTGACGCTCATGCAGAAGAACTCCGTTGTGGCTGCCATGTTAGCGCGTCAGATATGAAAAAAGCCGCGGAGTTGGCAAAACTCCGCGGCTCATGGGGTGTGCAGACCCGTTGGACGGTCAGCTGAAAAAGCTCTTCAGCCGGTCGGTCCAGCTGTCTTCGCTGGGCGAGTGCTTGGCGCCGCCTTTTTTCAGCGACTCGTCGAGCTCGCGTAGCAGCTTGCGCTGGTGTTCGGTGAGCTTGACCGGCGTCTCCAGCGTGATGTGGCAGTACAGGTCGCCCGGGTAGCTCGAGCGGATGCCCTTGATGCCCTTGCCACGCAGGCGGAACTGCTTGCCGGTCTGGGTGCCTTCCGGGATGTCGATCGCCGCCTTGCCGGCCAGCGTGGGCACCTCGATCTCGCCGCCCAATGACGCGGTCACGATGCTGATCGGCACCGCGCAGTGCAGGTCGTCGCCATCGCGCTCGAAGATGTCGTGCTTGCGCAGGCGGATCTCGATGTAGAGGTCTCCCGGCGGGCCGCCGTTGGTGCCGGGCTCACCGTTGCCGGCGCTGCGGATGCGCATGCCGTCGTCGATACCGGCCGGAATCTTCACTTCCAGCGTCTTCTGGCGCTTGATGCGGCCCTGGCCCTGGCAGCTGGTGCAGGGCTCGGGAATGATCTTGCCGCTGCCGTGGCAATGCGGGCAGGTCTGCTGCACGCTGAAAAAGCCCTGGCGCATCTGCACCGAACCGGAGCCGTGGCAGGTCGAGCAGGTCTTGACCTGGGTGCCGGGCTTGGCGCCGCTGCCATGGCAGGTGCTGCAGTTGTCCCAGCTCGGCACGCGGATCTGCGCATCCTTGCCGCGCGCCGCTTCCTCCAGCGTGATCTCCATGGCGTAGCTGAGGTCGCTGCCGCGGTAGACCTGACGGCCGCCAGCGCCGCGTCCGCGTTGCTGGCCGAACATGTCGCCGAAGATATCGCCGAAGGCTTCGGCGAATCCGCCGGAGAAACCTTCACCGGGGCCGCCGCGCATGTTGGGGTCGACGCCGGCATGGCCGTACTGGTCGTAGGCGGCGCGCTTTTGCGCATCGGACAGCATCTCGTAGGCCTCTTTGGCCTCCTTGAACTTCTCTTCCGCCACCTTGGCGCTGTCACCCTGATTGCGGTCAGGGTGGTGCTTCATCGCCAGCTTGCGATAGGCCTTCTTGATGTCATCCTCGGACGCATTCTTTGGCACGCCCAGGATTTCGTAAAAGTCTCTTTTTGCCATTGGGGTTCTCGGGAGTCAGTGACGCAAAACGCCGCGCCGATGATCCTGACGGATCATCTGGACGCGGCGCGCAGGGTGTGGAACACCGTCTGCGCCTTAGCCTTTTTTGACTTCCTTCACTTCGGCGTCCACGATGTTGTCGTCATCGGCAGGGCGGCTGGCGGTCGACTCGGCACCCGGGGCTGCCTCGGCCGCGCCGGCGCCGGCAGCGGCTTGGGCAGCCTGCTGGTCGGCATACATCTTTTCGCCGAGTTTCTGGCTGGCGGCCATCAGGGCTTCGGTCTTGGTGTCGATGGCGGCCTTGTCGTCGCCCTTGAGCGCTTCTTCCAGGTCCTTGACGGCGGCTTCGATCTTTTCCTTCTCGCCGGCTTCGAGCTTGTCACCGTACTCGGTCAGGCTCTTCTGCACGCTGTGCACGGCGGCTTCACCCTGGTTGCGGGACTGCACCAGTTCGAGCTTCTTCTTGTCGTCGGCGGCATTGAGCTCGGCGTCCTTCACCATCTGCTGGATCTCTTCCTCGCTCAGGCCTGAGTTGGCCTTGATGGTGATCTTGTTTTCCTTGCCGGTGCCCTTGTCCTTGGCGCCGACGTGCAGGATGCCGTTGGCGTCGATGTCGAACGACACCTCGATCTGCGGCAGGCCTCGTGCCGAGGGCGGAATGCCTTCCAGGTTGAATTCGCCCAGCAGTTTGTTGCCGGAAGCGATTTCACGCTCGCCCTGGAACACCTTGATGGTCACAGCCGGCTGGTTGTCTTCCGCGGTCGAGAAGGTCTGCGCGAACTTGGTCGGGATGGTGGTGTTCTTGGCAATCATCTTGGTCATGACGCCGCCCAGGGTTTCAATACCCAGCGACAGCGGGGTCACGTCCAGCAGCAGCACGTCCTTGCGGTCGCCCGACAGAACCTGGCCCTGAATGGCGGCGCCGACGGCGACAGCCTCGTCCGGGTTCACGTCCTTGCGCGGCTCCTTGCCGAAGAACTCTTTCACCTTTTCCTGCACCTTGGGCATGCGGGTCATGCCGCCGACCAGAATCACGTCATGGATGTCACCCACGCTCACGCCGGCATCCTTGATGGCGGTGCGGCAGGGGGCGATGGTGCGCTCGATCAGCTCTTCCACCAGGCTTTCCAGCTTGGCGCGGGTGAGCTTGATGTTCAGGTGTTTCGGACCAGAGGCATCTGCCGTGATGTAGGGCAGGTTGATGTCGGTGGCGGCCGAGCTGGAGAGCTCGATCTTGGCCTTCTCGGCGGCTTCCTTCAGACGTTGCAGGGCCAGCACGTCCTTGGACAGGTCGACGCCTTGCTCTTTCTTGAATTCGCCGATGATGAAGTCGATGATGCGCTGATCGAAGTCTTCGCCACCCAGGAAGGTGTCGCCGTTGGTGGACAGCACTTCGAACTGTTTTTCGCCGTCGACGTCGGCGATCTCGATGATGGAGACGTCGAAAGTGCCGCCGCCGAGGTCGTACACGGCGATCTTGCGGTCACCCTTTTCGGACTTGTCCAGGCCGAAGGCCAGGGCCGCTGCGGTCGGTTCGTTGATGATGCGCTTGACTTCCAGGCCGGCAATACGGCCGGCGTCCTTGGTGGCCTGACGCTGGGCATCGTTGAAGTAGGCCGGCACCGTGATCACGGCTTCGGTCACGGGCTCGCCGAGGTAGTCTTCGGCGGTCTTCTTCATCTTGCGCAGAATGTCGGCGCTGACCTGCTGGGCTGAGATCTGCTTGCCGCGCACTTCCACCCAAGCGTCGCCGTTGTCGGCCGCCACGATGGAGTAGGGCATCAAGTTGATGTCCTTCTGCACTTCCTTCTCGGTGAACTTGCGGCCGATCAGGCGCTTGATGGCGTACAGGGTGTTCTTGGGGTTGGTCACGGCCTGGCGCTTGGCCGAGGCGCCGACCAGCACTTCGCCGTCTTCCTGGTAGGCGACGATGGAAGGCGTGGTGCGCGCACCTTCCGAGTTCTCGATCACCCGGGTGGTGTTGCCTTCCATGATGGAAACGCACGAGTTGGTGGTACCCAAGTCAATGCCGATGATTCTTCCCATGTTTTTACTCCTGGTATTTTGAAAAATTCAGATATTCGTAACGTGTGGATAACCTGAGCAATTTCAAGTATCCGGCAGGTCTTATTTGGGGGCGGTCACGGTCACCAGGGCCGGGCGCAACACGCGATCGGCGATCAGGTAACCCTTTTGCAGCACGCCCACCACGGTGTTGGCCTCCTGCTCGGCCGGCACCACGCTGATGGCCTGGTGCTGGTGCGGATCGAATTTGGTGCCGGGGGCCGGGTTGATGGCAATCACCTTGTTGCGCTCCAGCGCGGCGACGAGCTGGCGCAGGGTGGCTTCGGCGCCTTCGCGGATCTGCTGGGGTGTGGCGTCCTTGATGGCCAGGCCCGCTTCCAGGCTGTCGGCCACCGGCAGCAGGCTGTCGGCAAAACTTTCCACTGCAAATTTGCGGCTCTTGGAGATCTCGTCCTCGGCGCGGCGGCGGGCATTTTCGGCTTCAGCCTTGGCACGCAGGAACTGGTCGGCCAGTTCGGCGCTTTTGGCCTTGAGTTCGGCCAATTCGGCCTGTGTCTGGCTCAGCAGGTCGGCCTCATGGGCAGCGACGATGTCTTCGCCGTTGGGTTCGCCGGCTTGGGGAGGGGTAGGGGTAGTGTCAGACATGCGAATAAGTCGTGGATACGGGGTTCATGCGCGGAGATGGGGGCAGCCGCGGCCGTTTCAAGAGGGGCGGCAATTCAAGCTGGCGGGGCATTGGGCCCCGCCGCGAGTCGGTCCCAACCGGCTCAGCCCGACAGGCCGAGCAGTTCGACGTCGAACTTGAGGGTGGCGTTGGGCGGGATCACGCCGCCGGCACCACGGGCACCATAACCCAGCTCGGCCGGAATGATGAGGGTGCGGCTGCCGCCAATCTTCATGCCGGCCACGCCTTCGTCCCAGCCGCGGATCACCATGCCGGCGCCCAGGGAGAACTGGAACGGATCGTTGCGGTCCTTGCTGGAGTCGAACTTGGCACCCTGAACGCCATTGCTGTAGAGCCAGCCGGTGTAGTGGACGGTGACGTCCTGACCGCGTGTGGCTTCAGCGCCGGTACCGATGACGGTGTCCTCGTACTGCAGGCCGGAAGGGGTGGTGATCATGATGCGGTCCTTTTTGCTATTGATTTGATAGCTGGTGGCGCCAGACGGACAAGGCGCAACATCCAGAAAACCGCAAATTATGCCAGCAGGCCCCGGTGTCGGGGCCGGATCTCAGCGCGCTTTTTTCGCCTGGCTGGTGGCCCATTTGCTGGCGAACGCCTGCAGGTCGCCCAGGCGCTTGAGCAGATCAAGGCCGGTGCTGGTGAGCAGATAGCCGTCGCTGCCATGGCCCAGCAGGCCGGCTTCGCGCAATTCCTTGATACGGGTGTTCAATGTGTTGGGGGTGATGCCGCCCACGCTGTCCTGCAGCAGCCGGAAGGTCTGGGCATGACCGTCGCGCAGAGCCCACAGCACGCGAATCGCGTAGCGGGACTCCAGCAGGCCAAGCAGCTGACCGATGGCGGCATTTTCTTTGGAACTCATTGAACAGCACTCCTCAAAGCGTGAATGGGGCGCCGGGCTGGTCACCCTTTGCCAAGTCCAGTTCTAGAGACCGGAGCTGTGGCCGACGCGAGCGCCGACTATAGCGTAGTTTTTTGGCTGCTACAAGTTTCATAGCTGCTAATGGCTGACATACAACAGCAGCAGGCTTCGTGGCAGGAAAAACCGGCTCAGGTGTAGATTTTTTTGAGCAGTTGCATCAGGGTCCTGCGTTCGGCGGCACTCAGGCGCGAGGTGGCATCTTCCTCCAGTTGGGTGACCGTCAGTTCGGCCTGGCGCACCAGCTTCTTCCCGGTGGGTGTCAGGTGCAATCCCACGGCGCGGGCGTCGTGCGGATGGGGGCGGCGCGTGATGAGCTCGCGTTTTTCCAGCGTATTGACCATGCCCACCAGATTGGGCGGCTGGATGTTCAGCGTGGCGCACAACTGGCGCGAGGTGATGCCCTGGTTGTGCGCGATCAGCGACAGCACCGAGAAGTCGACCAGCCGCAGTTCGTACACGGCCATGTGCTTGAGGAAGGACTCTGCAATGACCAGGGTGGCGCGGCGCGCGTTGTAGCCGACCAGGCCTTCCAGATAGCTGGTGTCGACCTTGTCAACGGCGGGTGCGGTGCTTTTGTCTTGCGTGGAACTCATGCGGCCAGCATAGTCTGTGCACCCACCTGTGTCAGTTGTTTCCAGATGATCTGCTGACGCATCTCAAACTCGGGCAGGATCCAGTGTTGCAGGGCACGCGCCGGTGCAGTCCAGCGAATCGCCACCGTGCCGTCGGCGCAGGCTGCTTCGATACGGGTCCAAGCCCAGCCCAGCAGGGCCAATGCCACCACACGCAGGAAATCGTCAGCCACCCAGTAAGCCAGTTCGGCCTGCTGCGCGTTCGCCAGTGACAGCTGCGCAGCCAATTCACGGATGGCGTCGAAGCGGTGCAGCACAGCCGCCTGCGCCGCATGGCTGGCATCCATCCCTTGCGCCAGCTCGTCCAGCAGGGCAGACAGCGTGGCGCCGCCGTCGGGCAGCACCTTGCGCACCAGCAGGTCGATCGCCTGGATCTCGTTGGTGCCTTCGTAAATCATGGCCACGCGCGCGTCGCGCACGACCTGCTCGATGCCCCACTCGCGCACATAACCGTGGCCGCCGAACACCTGCAGGCATTCGCTGCCGCCATGGAAAGCCTGGTGGGTCCAGGCGGACTTGAGCACCGGTGTCACCAGGCTGCACCAGCGTTGCGCGCTTTCGCGGCGTGTGGCATCGGCATGGTGTTTGGCGATGTCGAGCTCCACTGCTGTGCGGTAGGCCAGCACACGGCCACCGTCGATCCAGGCACGTTGCGTGTCCAGCATGCGCTGGATGGCCGGGTGTTCCGAGATCAGATCCGCCGCTTCGTTGCTCTTGCGGGGGCCGGGCGCGCGCATCTGGCGCCGTTCCTGCGCATAGGCGCTGGCCTTCTGCCATGCGGCTTCCAGCAGGCCGATGCCTTGCAGGCCCACATGCATGCGCGCGGCGTTCATCATAACGAACATCGCATTCAGGCCGCGGTTGGGTTCGCCCACCAGCCAGCCGGTGGCGTCCTCGAAGCGCATGACGCAGGTTGGGCTGCCGTGCAGGCCCATTTTTTCCTCGATGCGTTCGCAAACAATCGGGTTGCGGTGTCCGTCTGGCAGAAACTTCGGTGCCAGGAACAGCGACAGACCCTTGGGGCCGGCCGGTGCATCGGGCAGGCGTGCCAGCACCAAGTGCACGATATTGTCGGTCAGATCATGCTCGCCGCCCGAGATGAAGATCTTGGTGCCGTTGATGCGATAGCCGTCGCCCTGCGGCGTGGCCTTGGTGCGCACCAGCCCGAGGTCGCTGCCCGCGTGCGGTTCGGTCAGGCACATGGTGGCCAGCCATTCACCGGTGGCGATCTTGCCCAGGTAGCGTGCCTTCAGCTCCTCGCTGCCATGGTGCTTGAGGCATTCATAGGCCCCATGCAGCAGGCCCGGCGCCATGGTCCAGCCATGGTTGGCCGCGCTCAGCATTTCATAGAGCACGGCTTCCAGCACGGCCGGCAGGCCCTGGCCGCCGTCTTCCGTCGCGCAGGCCAGCGAGGGCCAGCCGCCCTGCCAGAAGGCCTGGTAGGCCTGGCGGAAGCCAGGCGGTGTCGTGACCACCCCCGCGTCGAAACGACAACCGGTTTCGTCGCCGATGCGCTGCAAGGGCGCAATCTCGCTGGCGACGAATTTCCCAGCTTCTTCCTGTACCTGTTGCATGAGGTCGGTATCGACTTCAGCGAAGGGCGGCAGGGCTTGCAACTGAGCCGGAGCGTCCAGCACCGCCGTCAGGATGTGCTGGATGTCGTCAAGACGCGGTTGGTAGTCCATGGCCGATCAGGACTCCGAAGTGAAGCCGATTTGCTTGACCAACGGTCCCCAGCGTTCGAACTCGGCTTTTTGGTCCGCAGCCATGGCTTGCGGTGTGCTGCCGTGTGCGACCAGGCCGACGATCGCCAATGCATCGATCACGGACTTGTCCTTGAGGGCCTTCGTGATGGCGGCATTGGCTGCCGCGATGGTGGCTGGCGGAGTCTTGGCGGGCGCGTAGAAGCCGAACCACTCTTCCGAGGTCACGTCCGGATAACCAAGTTCAGTGAAGGTCGGGACATCAGGCAGGTAGGGCGAGCGCTTGCGGCCCGAGGTTGCCAGCACGCGCACGCGTCCGGTCTTCATGTACTGCAGATAATCGCCGCTGGGGTTCATCGCGGCGGCGATTTGTCCGCCGACCAGGTCGGTGATGCTCGGTACCGTGCCGCGGTAGGGCACATGCTTGAGTTCCACGCCAGCGCGGATGCCCAGCAGCGCCCCCAGCAGGTGGGGCATGGAGCCGGCGCCCGGCGAGCCGTAGTTGGCCTGCGTCGGATTGGCCTTGGCCCAGGCGAGGAAGTCCTTCAGTGTCTTGACTTCCGCCGGGACTGCCGGCCCGACCGCCAAGCCGTGGAACATGATGGCGCCGATCGACACCTGGGTCACGTCCTCCGGCTTGTAGGCCAGCTTGGGATAGATGTGGGGATACACGGACAGGGCGGACACCGGCGCCAGGGCCAGGATCGAGCCGTCGGGAGGCGAGTTCTTCACGGTCTCGACGGCGATGCGTCCACCCGCGCCGGGTTTATTTTCCACAATGCCGGGCATCTTGCTGTACGGCGTGCCACCGATCTTTTCGGCCACGCGACGAGCCACGCTGTCACCGGCGCTGCCGGGCGGGAAACCATAGAGGATCTTGACCTGCTCCAGCACCTGGGCGAGTGCCGAGAGGGGGGCGAGTGCGCCCAGCGCGGCAGCGCCGGCAGCGGCCTGTACGAAGTTACGACGTGTTGTCATGGTGTTGTCTCCTTTTGTAAGTGGATGGGACGGGGAAAAGAATCAGCGTGGCGCCATGCGCAAGGCGCCGTCCAGCCGGATCACCTCGCCATTGAGGTGGCCGTTGGTGACGATGTGACAGGCCAGTTGGGCAAACTCCTCGGGCTTGCCCAGGCGCGACGGGAAGGGAATGGACGCGGCCAACGATGCCTGCACCGCCTCCGGCAGCTCCTTCATCAGTGGCGTGGCAAACAGGCCGGGGGCCACGGTACAGACGCGGATGCCGTGCTGCGCCAGATCGCGTGCCATGGGCAGCGTCATGCCGACCAGACCGCCCTTGGAGGCGCTGTAGGCCTGCTGGCCCACCTGGCCGTCGAATGCGGCCACCGAAGCGGTGAACATCATCACGCCGCGTTCGCCGTCTTCCAGGGGGCTGAGCTTGACGCACTCGGCCGCGAACAGGCGGCTGATGTTGTAGCTGCCGACCAGGTTGACGTTGATCACGCGTGCGAAATCTTCCAGCGGGGCCGGCGAGCCATCGCGGCCGACAACGCGTTTGGCCGTGCCGATGCCGGCAATGTTCATCAGGATGCGGGCCGGGCCATGCGCGGCAGCCGCCTTGGCCATGGCGGCGATCACACTGTTGGTGTTGGTGATGTCGCACTGGCATGCGATGCCACCGATTTCCGCAGCCACCTTCTCTGCTAACGCGGCGTTGACATCGAGCACGGCGACCTTGGCGCCCAGGCGTGCCAGTTCGCGTGCGGTGGCCTCGCCGAGGCCGGAAGCGCCGCCGGTGACGAGTGCTGCTTGTCCTTTGATATCCATGTCAGTGGTCCTTGGTATGGCGCGTCTGCCGTGACGCGGGGAAGAAATGCGCCCATTCGGAGGCGCCCGCGGTACCGGCTTCGCCGGACCGCTGGGTGCGCCCCTTTGAGGGGGAGGCGCTGAAGGCACTTCGGGGGTGTTTCATGCCTGCGGTTTGATGATGCCGGGCGCGCTGTCGTCGTGCAGGGCCTGCACCAGCGCGTCGCGGTGCTTGAGCACGGCACGCTGGTTGAGCGAGCCCTTGTCCGTGACTTCACCCTTGTCGATGGAGGGCGGTTCGGCGAGCAGCAGCGCACGCGCGATGCGGTTGGCGCTGCCGGTCGATTCGCGCGCCAACTGGTTGATGACGGCCTGCAGGCGCAGGCGTACCGGCTCGCTGGCGAGCACGGCTTCCCAGGGCGCATCCGCGCCCAGGCCGCTGACGGTGCGGCAGGCGGGCGAGGGGAAAATCAGCGCGCCGACTTCCTTCATGTTCAGGCCGGTCAGCACGACATCCTGCACATAGGGTGCGCCGGTGACGATGACCTTGGCGCGCATCGGTCCGACGCTGACAAAGGTGCCGGTCGAGAGCTTGAAATCTTCCGCGATGCGGCCATCGAACTTGAGGCCGCGGTGGATGTCGTTCGGGTCGATCCATTGCACGGCATCGCCGGTGCAAAGGTAGCCCTCTTCGTCGAACACGTCGCGGGTGGCCTGCTCGGAGCGCCAGTAACCCGGTGTGACGTTGGGGCCGCGGTAGCGCACCTCGATCTTGTCGTCCACATCCACCAGCTTGAGCGTCATGCCCGGCACGGGGGCGCCGATGTCGCCGGCTTTCACATTGGGGCTGTTGGTGAACATGGCCGACGGGGCCGATTCGGTCATGCCCAGGCCGGTGGCCATGACGATGCGTTCGCCGATCTCGGCTTCCGCCGTCTCGTGCAGGCTGTCCCACACCGGTTGCGCCAGACCGGCGCCGGAATAGAAGAACATGCGCACGCGCGACAGCAGATTGCGGCGCAACTCGGCATCGGTCTTCATGGCCTGCGCGATCATTTCGAAGCCGGTCGGCACATTGAAATAAAGCGTCGGCGCGATTTCGCGCAGGTTGCGCAGCGTTTCGCCAATCAAGGCCGCCGTCGGCTTGCCGTCGTCGATGTAGAGCGTGCCACCGTGCTGCAAGGTCAGTCCGACATTGTGGTTGCCGCCAAAGGTGTGGTTCCAGGGCAGCCAGTCAACGAACACCGGCGGGGCTTCGGCGACGACCGGCATCGACAGCGTGATCTGCTGCAGGTTGGCGCACCACATGCGATGGGTGTTGATCACCGGCTTGGGCATCTTGGTCGAGCCCGAGGTGAAGAGGAACTTGGCAATGGTGTCCGGTCGCACCGCGTGCATGGCGTCATCCACCGCTGCCGTGGCCGTGGTGTTGAGGAGCGCCTCAAACGACGTGGTGGCTCGGCCTTCCAGTGTGCCCTGGGCCAACACCACATCCACATCACTCGCCACGGTGCTTGCAATGGCGCGGCCGTAGCGTGCACCGTCGGCGGCAAACACCAGACCCGGGGTCAGCGTGTCCAGAACGTGGCGCAGCTTGTCGTAGTCCTGGCTGATCGTGGCATAGGCCGGCGAGACGGGGCAATAGGGCACACCTGCGTAGAGGCAGCCGAGCGACAGCAGGGCATGTTCCAGCGTGTTCTCGCTCATGATCACCACAGGGCGCTCGGGGGAGAGCTTGCGGTTCAGCAGGGCCTGGCCGATGCGGCGCGCGCTGTCCAGGGCTTGGGCGTAGCTGATGCGCTGCCAGTCGCCGGTCCGGCCGTCTCCCAACTGGGCGCGACGTGCCATGAAAGTGCGGTCGGGCTCGGCCTCGGCCCAGTGCACCAGGAAATCAGTCAGGCGCCGGGCAAAGGCGCCCAGCGGCAGTTCGGCCTGCACGTAGCGCACGCCGGGGGCGCCTTCGCGCACATTGACGCGTGTGACGCCGAAATTCACCGGGCGATAGCGCGGTGTGGTGGAGGTGGTCTCGCTCATGAATATTCTCTTTGCAGTCGTTCCCGTGTCTTTGCAACCGTGCCGGTGACGGCTCAGCCTTTGCTGACCTTGGCGGCCTTGCCTTCGAGGAAGGCACGCACGCGTTCCTTGGCTTCCGGTGCACTCTGGGCAATCGCGGCCATCATGGCTTCGGTCAGGAAACCCTGGTCGGCCGGCTGCTCGGCAATGCGGGGCAGGGCATGGATCAGCGCGTAGTTGGTCAGCGGCGCGTTCTGCGCCACGCGCACGGCCAGCTCGAAAGCCTTGTCGAAGGCGCTGCCTTGCGGTACCAGGTACTGGGCAAAGCCGATCTTTTCACCATCCTGCGCGTTGTAGACGCGGCCGGTCAGCATCATGTCGGTCATGCGGGAAGCACCGATCAGGCGCGGGATGCGCACCGCGCCACCGCCGCCGACGAAGATGCCGCGCGAGCCTTCGGGCAGGGCGTAGAAGGTGGATTCGTCCGCCACGCGGATGTGGCAGGCACTGGCCAGCTCCAGACCACCGCCGACCACGGCGCCGTGCAGCGCGGCAATCACCGGTACCGGGCCGTACTGCACGCATTCGAGTGCGGCGTGCCACATGCGCGAGTGGTGCAGGCCCTGGCCGGCGTCGCGTTCTTTCAGTTCGCTCAAATCGAGGCCGGCGCAGAAGTGCTCGCCGTCGCCGTCGATGACGGCGGCACGCACGCCTTCGGGCATGGTTTCGAACAGGTTTCGAATGGCGAGAATCAGGCCGTCGTTGAGCGCGTTACGCTTGGCGGGACGGGTGAGGCGGATGATGGCGACTTCCTGGTGCTCGCCGCGGCGCTCGAAATGTATGTCTTGATGGCTCATGGTTGCGTTTCTTTCTGGAATCGATTATGGTTATGAAATATAACCATATCAAGCGCGCCGGGGCCGTTTTTTCTCGGTGTTTACCCTAGGGCTTGCCCGCTAACAAAAGGAGACGGTCATGGACCACAAGAACCTGATTGCCATCGACATCCATACCCATGCCGAGGTGAGTTGCTGGAATCCGTTTGACAACTACGGCGAGGAGTACGACCGCGCGGCCGACAAGTATTTTCGCTCGAGCCGCCGCCCGACCATTGCCGAGACGATTGCCTACTACCGCGAACGCAAGATCGGTCTGGTGATGTTCACGGTCGACAGCGAATCCCAGCTCGGACGCCGGCGCATTCCGAATGAGGAGATCGCCGAAGCCGCCAAGGCCAACAGCGACATGATGATGGCCTTCGCCAGCATCGATCCGCACAAGGGCAAGATGGGAGCGCGCGAGGCACGCCGCCTGATCGAAGAGCACGGCATCAAAGGCTTCAAGTTCCACCCCACGGTGCAGGGCTGCTACCCGCAGGACAAGATGGCCTGGCCGATCTACGAGGTGATTGCTGAGTACAAGATGCCGGCGATCTTCCACACCGGCCACAGCGGCATCGGCAGCGGCATGCGCTGCGGCGGCGGCCTGCGCCTAGAGTACAGCAACCCGATGCACCTGGACGACGTGGCGATCGATTTCCCTGATATGCAGATCGTCATGGCGCACCCGAGTTTTCCATGGCAGGACGAAGCCTTGAGTGTCGCCACACACAAGCCCAATGTCTGGATCGACCTCTCCGGCTGGAGCCCGAAGTACTTTCCGAAGCAACTGGTGCAGTACGCCAACACGCTGCTGAAGGACCGTGTTCTGTTCGGCTCCGACTACCCGCTGATCACGCCCGAGCGCTGGATGAAGGACTTTGAGGAGGCCGGCTTCAAGCCCGAGGTGATGCCCGGCATTCTGAAAGACAACGCGGTGCGTTTGCTGGGGCTGAAGTAAGCAAGAGATGGCGCCCACGGCCCCGGCCCGTTGTCGGGGGACCGGGAGCGCTTGTCATGCGCAGTGTGAACTGCTAAGGTCTCCAGTCGAAGGAATGGAGGCTTTCATGATCAGCAACTTCGAGCAGGTCCACAACCATTACGAGCGCCTGGTTTTCGAGGAGGTCGTGCGCCGTGCGCCGCGGCATCCGGGGTTCACCCCCGACATGCTGGCGGATGTGGCTTGTGTGGCCTTGAACCGTTTGCCGGCGCGTTATGTCCGGCATGACGTGGATCTGATGTTCTACCTGACCGAGCAGGAGCGCCACGCCATCGAGCAGTCCATGGCCGCGGCCATGGACTATGCCTTTGCCCTGGTCAGCAGCCGCAGCGCCAAAGGCACGGCCGCGGCGGCTGCCAGCGTCAATTAGGCCTTGCCCCAGACTTCCTGAGCCGTTTCGATCACCAGGCGCAGCTTGGCGCGCTGGGCTTCGACTGCGATGTCGTTGCCGTGCACCGTGCTGGAGAAACCGCACTGCGGCGACAGGCACAGCTGTTCCAGCGGTGCGTACTGGGCGGCTTCGTCAATGCGCCGCTTGAGGTCGTCCTTGGACTCCATCGCGCCGAACTTGGTGGTCACCAGACCCAGCACCACGATCTTGCCCTTGGGCAGGAAGCGCAGGGGACGGAAGTCGCCGCTGCGGTCGTCGTCGTACTCCAGGAAATAGGCGTCCAGGTTCATTTCCGACAGCAGGGCCTCGGCCACCGGCTCGTAGTTGCCGGACGCGGCATGTGTGCTCTTGAAGTTGCCGCGGCACAGGTGCATGGCCAGCGTCATGCCGGCGGGCTTCTGTGCTACCACCTTGTTGATGAACTTGGCATAGCGGTGCGGCAGTTCGTTCGGATCGTCACCACGCTGGCGGGCCGCTTCGCGCATTTTCTCATCGCACAGGTAGGCGAGGTTGGTGTCGTCCATCTGCACGTAGGTGCAGCCGGCTGCAGCCAATGAACGCAGCTCGTCGCCGTAAGCCTGGGCCACATCGTCATAGAACGCGGGTTCCAGCTCGGGGTAGTGTTCCTTGCTGATGCCGGCGCGGCCGCCGCGGAAGTGCAACATGGTGGGCGAAGGAATGGTGACCTTCGCCACGCTGCCACGGCCCGGGGTGATCTGGCTCTTGAGGTACTGGAAATCGGCGAGCTGGATGTCCTTGACGTGGCGCACCTTGTCGACCACGCGCATCACCGGCGGGGCCAGTTCCTGCGTGCCATCGGGTTTCTGGATCGTGACCGGGATGTCGGACTTCACGCCGCCGATCTGCTCCAGGAAGTCGACGTGGAAGTAGGTGCGGCGGAACTCGCCATCGGTGATGCTTTGCAGGCCGACGTCTTCCTGGAACTTGACGATCTCGGTGATGGCCTTGTCTTCCACCTTGCGCAGTTGCTCGGCTGTGATTTCGCCTTTGGCTTTCTGCTCACGTGCTTCCAGCAGGAATTTGGGGCGCAGGAAGCTGCCGACGTGGTCGGCGCGGAAGGGCGGGGTGGTGCGTAGTGTCATGGAAGTCTCCAGGAAGGTCGTTGGATGGGATAACAGTAAGCCGCCGGCATTATGACATTCAGGGTACGGATTGCAGTCGGGGTGTGGCACAGAGGACTATAGTGATCGGAGGTGTCCATGTCGCAATCCTGTCAGTAGAATGGAATGCGGTGGTTAGCTGCCTGGTTATCGCAATTTGTTATATCAATCAGTCTGAAATTGGACTTGCGAATGAATAAATTTGCGGCGACAGTTACGCGCCTTCGTCATTACGCTGTTTGGGGCCCGCAAGCCTGGACAGTCGGGTGAAGTAATAACTCATATTAGGAGTCCCCCATGAAAAAACGAGTGTTCCTCAGCGCCTCCGCCTTGGCGGTCATGGCCTTGTCCTCGGCCGCCGTACTGGCCCAGGACAACACATTCAAGATCGGCCTGATCCTGCCCATGACCGGACAGCAGGCTTCGACCGGTCGCCAGATCGAGGCTGCCGCGAAGCTGTACATGGCGCAGAACGGCGACACCGTGGCGGGCAAGAAGATCCAGCTGATCGTCAAGGACGACACCAGCATTCCCGACGTCACCAAGCGCATGGCGCAGGAACTGGTGGTCAATGACAAGGTCAACGTGCTGGCCGGCTTCGGCATCACGCCCTCGGCCCTGGCTACCGCGCCGATCGCCACCCAGTCCAAGACTCCGGCTATCGTGATGGCCGCTGCCACCTCCAGCATTACCCAGGCCTCGCCCTACATCGTGCGCACCAGCTTCACGCTGCCGCAGGCCTCGGTCTCCATGGCCGACTGGGCTGCCAGCAAGGGCGGCATGAAGAAGGTGGTGACCCTGGTGAGCGACTACGGCCCGGGCATTGATGCCGAGAAGTTCTTCAAGGACCGCTTCATCTTCAACGGTGGCACCATCGTCGAGAGCCTGCGCGTGCCGATGCGCAACCCCGACTTCGCTCCCTTCCTGCAGAAGGTGCGTGATGCCAAGCCCGACGCTCTGTTCGTCTTCGTGCCGTCCGGCGCTGGCGCTGCGGTCATGAAGCAGTTCCTCGAGCGCGGCATGGACAAGGCCGGCATCAAGCTGATCGGCACCGGCGACATCACTGATGACGACCAGTTGAACGACATGGGCGACGGCGCCCTGGGCGTGGTCACGGCACACCACTACTCGGCCAACCACCCGTCGGCCATGAACAAGAAGTTCGTGGAAGCCTTCAAGAAGGCCAACAAGGGCATGCGCCCCAACTTCATGGCCGTGGGTGGTTATGACGGCATGCGCGTGATCTACGAAGCGCTCAAGGCCACCAAGGGCCAGGGCGGCGGCGATGCGCTGCTGGCAGCCATGAAGGGGCAGACCTTTGAAAGCCCGCGCGGCCCGATGTTCATCGATGCGCAGACCCGCGACGTGGTCCAGAACATCTACCTGCGCAAGGTGGAGCGTGTCGGCGGCGAGTTGCACAACGTGGAATTTGACGTGATCAAGGACGTCAAGGACCCCGGCAAGTCCAAGTGATACGCCGTCCATGGGTGTCGCCTTCCCGGTGGCACCCATGGATTTTTTTTGCCTTGACCTGACGTGAAGAGTTCATGCTGACGATTCTGTTTGATGGCATTGCCTATGGCATGCTGCTGTTTATCCTGGCGGTCGGTCTGGCCGTGACCATGGGTTTGATGAACTTCATCAACCTGGCGCACGGTGCCTTCGCCATGGTGGGCGGTTACATCACGGTGCTGCTGATGCAGCGCTTCGATGTCCCGTTCCTCCTCTGTCTTCCGATCGCCTTCGTCGGCGTGGCGCTGCTGGGCGCCGTGCTGGAGCGCACGCTGTACCGGCCGATGTACAAGAAGCCGCACCTGGATCAGGTGCTGTTTTCCATCGGCCTGACTTTCATGGCGGTGGCGGCCATGGACTATTTCATGACCTCCAGCCAGCAGATCGTCCAGTTGCCCGAGTGGCTCAAGGGGCGTACCGAGCTGGGTGAGGGCGCCCTGATGCTGGGCATGGGTCACTACCGCCTGTTCATCATTGCCGTCTGTGCTGCCCTGACGATTGCCCTGCAGTACATCCTGGCCAAGACCCGCTTCGGCAGCCGTCTGCGTGCGTCGGTCGACGACCAGCGCGTTGCCGCCGGCCTGGGCATCAATGTCAACGTGGTGTTCCTCTCGACGTTCGCCGTGGGCTCCGGCCTGGCTGGCCTGGGTGGTGCGCTGGGTGCCGAAGTGATGGGCATGGATCCCAGTTTCCCCTTGAAAAACATGGTCTATTTTCTGATCGTGGTGGCCGTGGGTGGTACCTCGTCCATCACCGGCCCGCTGCTGGCCGCGCTCCTGCTGGGTATCGCGGATGTGGCTGGCAAGTACTACATCCCGACGTTCGGCGCCTTTATCGTTTATGCGCTGATGATCGCCATCCTGATCTGGCGCCCGCAAGGCCTGTTCGTGCGCAAGGGAGGCAAGGCATGATGAATGCACAGCAATCCCTCTACAACAGCCGCCGCTGGAAGGTCTGGGAGCCCGTGCTCTGGCTGCTGGCCCTGGCGCTGCCCTATGTGTTGGGCAGCCATGCGCTGATCATCAACGAGATCGCCATCGTCGCGCTGTTTGCCGTCTCGCTCGATCTGATCCTCGGCTACACCGGCATCGTTTCACTTGGTCATGCCGCTTTCTTCGGTATGGGCGCTTATGCGGCGGCCCTGTTTGCCAAACTGGTGATGCCCGATCCGCTGCTTGGCCTGGCCTTCGGCATTGCGGTCGCCACGCTGCTGGGCGCACTGTGTTCCTTCACCATCATGCGCGGCTCCGACCTGACGCGTCTGATGGTGACGCTGGGTGTGGGCATGCTTCTGATGGAACTGGCCAACAAGCTCGACTGGCTGACCGGCGGTGCCGACGGCCTGCAGGGCGTGCTGATGGGGCCGGTGCTCGGTCGTTTCGAATTCGACTTGCAGGGCCAAGTGGCCGCCTGGTACTCGATTTCCGTCACGCTGGTGTTCCTCTTCCTGGTGCGACGCTTGGTGAATTCGCCGTTTGGTGCCACGCTGACCGCCATCCGCGACAACCGCTTGCGCGCCATGGCCATTGGCATTCCGGTGACTTCACGCCTGGCCGTGATCTACACCATTGCTGCCGGTGTGGCCGGTGCGGCCGGCGCCTTGCTGGCGCAGACCACCGGTTTTGCCTCGATCGATGTGTTCGCCTTTGATCGCTCGGCTGACCTCGTGTTGCTGCTGGTCATCGGCGGCACCGGTTGGCTTTACGGCGGCGTGGCCGGTGCGATCGTGTTCAAGATCATGCAGGACCTGATTTCATCCATCACGCCGCAATACTGGACCTTCTGGATCGGCCTGTTCCTGGTGGTGCTGATGATGGTGGGTCGTGAGCGCCTGATCCGTCCCTGGACCTGGTTTGGGGGCAAGAAGTAATGAGCAATCCTGAAATCGTTCTGTCCGCGCAAGGGCTGGTCAAGCGCTTCGGTGGCATCACGGCCACCGGCAACGTCAACCTCGATTTGCGCAAAGGCGCGCGGCATGCGCTGATCGGCCCCAATGGCGCCGGCAAGACCACGCTGATCAACCTGTTGACCGGCGTGCTCGAGCCCACCGAAGGCCGCATCGTGCTCGAAGGCGAAGACATCACCAACCTGGCACCGCACCAGCGTGTGCGTCGCGGCATGGTCCGCACCTTCCAGATCAACCAGTTGTTTGACACGCTCACGCCGCTGGAAACCCTGGCGCTGACGGTGTCGCAACACCAGGGGATGGGCGGCACGTGGTGGCAGGCGCTGGGCCGTCGTACCCAGGTGGCCGAGCGTTGCGAGCAACTGCTGGAGCAGTTCCACCTGACCGAGGTGATGAACCAGAAGACCAATGTGCTGGCCTACGGCAAACGCCGTCTGCTGGAGATCGCCATTGCGCTGGCCTGCGAGCCGCGCGTGCTGCTGCTCGACGAGCCGGTGGCGGGTGTGCCCGCGGGCGAGCGCGAGGAATTGCTGCAGACCGTGGCGGCCCTGCCGGCCGATGTGTCGGTGCTCCTGATTGAACATGACATGGATCTCGTATTTAGTTTTGCCAACCGCATGACGGTGCTGGTCAACGGCACGGTGCTGACCGAGGGTGACCCGGACACCATCGCCAACGACCCGCAGGTCAAGGCGGTCTACCTCGGCCACGGCGAGGAGTTGGCTCATGGCTGATCTGCTCAAAGTCGAAAACCTGAGCGCCGGCTACGGCGAAGCCGTGGTGTTGCATGACGTGTCGGTGTCCCTGAAGCAGGGCGACACGCTGGCGCTGCTGGGGCGCAACGGCACCGGCAAGACCACCTTCATGAATACCCTGGCCGGCGCCACGCGCCAGCACGGCGGCACCATCACGCTCGACGGCGTGGCCCTGCACAAGGTGCCGCTGCACGAGCGTGCCGGTGCCGGCATTGGCTGGGTGCCGCAAGAGCGCAACATCTTCAAGTCGCTGACGGTGGATGAGAACCTGACCGCCGTGGCCCGTCCCGGCGCCTGGACGCCGGCGCGCGTGTACGAGATGTTCCCGCGTCTGGCCGAGCGCAAGACCAACCTAGGCACCCAGCTCTCGGGTGGCGAGCAGCAGATGCTGGCCGTTGGCCGCGCGCTGGTGCTCAACCCCAAGCTGCTGCTGCTGGACGAGCCGCTTGAGGGTCTGGCGCCCATCATCGTGCAGGAACTGCTGCGCGCCATCCGCCGCATCACGCGCGAAGAGGGCCTCTCGGCCATCATCGTGGAGCAGCATCCGCAGGCCATCCTGGCCATCTCGGATGTGGCGGCGGTGTTGGACCGCGGCACCGTGGTGCATGCCAGCAGCGCCAGTTCGCTGCAGGAACAACCTGAACTGCTGGATCGACTGCTGGGCGTGGCACGCTGACCTTGCTATCAAAAGGGTAGCTGTTCGCGCCCTTTTGACAAGGGGTAGCGCATGATTTCGACAATGTTTCGGCGTGCGGCTGGCGTGCTGCTGGCCGGCTTGCTGGCCACGCAGGCCGGCGCACAAGGCTTTCCCAGCAAACCCATTCGTCTGGTGGTGCCCAACGCACCCGGCGGCGCGGCCGACCTGACGGCACGCGCCGTTGGGCAAAAGCTCGGTGAGACGCTCGGCCAACCGGTGGTGATCGACAACAAGCCCGGTGCGGGTGGCGTGGCCGCCGGCGAAGCGGTGGCCAAGGCCGCGCCCGACGGCCACACCTTGTTGCTGATTTCCAGCGGCACCGCCGTCAGTGCCTCGCTCTTCAAGTCGCTGCCTTTCGACACCGTGAAAGATTTCATCCCGGTTGCGCCGCTGGCCACCTTCGATCTGGTGATCGTGGCACCCGAAGGCGGGCGCTTCAAGACGTTGGCTGAACTCGTGGCCTATGCGCGTGCCAACCCGGGCAAGCTCAACATTGGCACCCCTAACATCGGCACCACGCAGAACCTGGCGGCCGAGCTGTTCAAGTCCGCGGCCGGCTTGGACGTGCAGATCGTCCCTTTTAACGGCACGCCGGCGGTGATCAATGCGCTGCGCGGCGGCCAGATCGATGCCGGCCTCGACATCTTGAGCCCCTTGCTGGCGCAGATCAAGGCGCGTGCCTTGCACCCGCTGGCCATCACCGGCGACAAGCGCTCGCGCGTGCTGCCCGAGGTGCCGACCGCCAAAGAAGCCGGCGTCAACGGGTTTGTGGCTGCTTCCTGGAACGGACTGGCGGTGCCAGCAAAGACACCGAAGGAGGTGGTGGCACGCCTGAACCGCGACGTGGTGGCCGCGCTGAAAGACCCGGTGGTGAAGAAGAAACTGGAAGACCTGAACCTCGACCCGCACCCCGGCACGCCCGAGCAGGCGGCAGCCATGCTGAACGACGACATTCGCCGCTGGGGCAGCGTCATCGAGCGTGCCAAACTGCCGAAGCAATAAGGTCTGGGCGCGGCCAACTTTCGCAGGGGGACACGATGGCATTCAATATTGGCCTGGTCGGTTACGGTGAAGTCGGCAAGATCTTCACCCGCGGCCTGAAAGCCAAGACCGGCCGCTGGGTCGGCGCCTGGGATTTGAAGTTCGCTGACGCAGTGACCTGTGAGGCCGAGTGCGGCCACGCTACGGCCAACGGCATCGAAGCCTGTGCCAGCGCGGCGGCCCTGTGCGGCCAGGCCCATCTCATCATCTCTGCCGTCACCGCCTCCAACACGCTGGCGGTGGCGCAGGAGGTGGCTCGCAGCATCCGGCCGGGCACGCTGTTCCTCGATTTCAACTCCGCATCGCCCGGCACCAAGGCGCAATGTGCGGCGCTGATCGACGCTGCCGGCGGTCACTACGTCGAGGCCGGGGTCATGACCTCGGTGCCGCCCTACGGCATCCAAGTGCCCATGCTGCTGGGTGGTGACAAGGCGGCCGAATTGGCGGAGGTGCTCAACGGCTGGGGCATGAATGCCACGGCGGTGGCCGAGAAGATCGGTGTGGCCTCGGCCATCAAGATGTGCCGCAGCGTCATGATCAAAGGCCTGGAGGCGCTGGTGATCGAGAGCTACACCACAGCGCGCGCCTATGGGGTGGAAGAACACATGATCCCCACGCTGTACGAAACCTTTCCCGGCATCGACTGGAACCGACAGGGCGCCTACTTCTTCAGCCGCGTGGCCCAGCACGGCAAGCGCCGCGCCGAGGAAATGCGCGAGTCGGCCAACACCGTGCGCGAAGCTGGCTTCGAGCCCTTCATGGCGGCGGCGATTGCCGAGAAGCACGACTGGGTGGCGCAGCAGTCACGCGCCGGCGTGTTTGATGGCCTCGGCAAGGACGCGCCGTGGCAGGACTACGCCGATCGCCTGCTGCAGCAGGTGCTACAGAAAAAGTAGCTGTCGGCGCCCGGGGCAAAAGGGTCAGGGCCTGATTTTCAGCCGGGTTTGATGTTGCCGGCCTGGACCACCGGCCTCCAGCGGACGATCTCGCGTGCGATCAGCGCGCCGAAGGCCTCGGGTGTGGTTGGCATGGCGACAGCGCCTTCGGACTGCAGCCGGTTCTTCAGTTCGGGCGTTGAGAGCGTCTGGTTGATCTGTGCGTTGAGCTTGAGCACCACCTCGCGCGGCGTGCCGGCCGGCGCCACCACGCCGTACCACTGGTCAGCCTCGAAACCCTTGTAGCCGCTCTCGGCCATGGTGGGCACCTCGGGCAGGGCCTCAAGCCGCCGGCTGCTGGAGACGGCGATGGCGCGCAGTTGTCCGCTCTTGATGAAAGGCAGCAGCACCGGCGCGCCGGTGAACATCAGCTGGAGCTGGCCCGAGAGCAGGTCCGTCACCGCCGGCGCGGTGCCGCGGTAGGGCACGTGCACCATGAAGGTCTGGCTCTGCAGCTTGAGGTATTCGGTGGCCAGGTGCGCGGCGCTGCCATTGCCGCCGGTGCCGTAGTTGAGCTGGCCGGGGCGGGACTTGGCCAGTGCCACCAGTTCTTTCACGTTCTTCGCCGGCACCGAGGGATGCACCACCAGTACGTTCGGCACGCTGGCCACCCAGGCCACCGGCGCGAAGCTCTTGACCGGGTCGTAGGGCAGCTTCGGGAACAGGGCCGGGGCCACGGCCAGGTTGCCGATGTGCGCCATGAGCAGGGTGTAGCCATCGGGTGCGGCCTTGGCCACACGTTCGGCCCCGAGCGAGCCGCCGGCGCCGGGCACGTTATCGATCACCACCGGCTGCTTCCAGGCTTCCTGCAGCTTCTGCGCGATGGCGCGGCCCAGGATGTCGGAGCTGCCGCCGGGCGTGAAGGGCACCACAAGGTGAATGGGTTTGGCCGGCCAGGTCTGCGCCTGCAGCGGCGCCACGGCACACAGGCCGGCGGCAGCCAGCACGAGCCGGCGGGGGATGAGCATGTTCATCGGAACGTGACGCTTTCAGAAGCGAAGGCTTTCGCCCGGCTGCAGCGGCACCACCTGGGTGGCCGTCTGCCCGAGGGCCTGCTGGTACTGCTGCGGCGTGCCCTGGTTCAGCGGGTTGGTGCCGTAGTGCATGGGGATGGCGATCTTCGGCTTGAGCCACTCGCGCGTGGCGTAGGCGGCCTGCACCGGATCCATAGTGAAGTTGCCGCCAATGGGAATCAGCAGCACGTCGGGCTTGTAGTACTCGCCAATGAACTTCATGTCCATGAACAGGCCCGTGTCACCCATGTGGTAGATCTTCTTGCCGTTCTCCAGCTCGATGATGAAGCCCACCGGTTCGCCGCCCACATGGGTTTCGTCCTTGCCGGTCGCCGGGTTCTTCCAAACGTAGACGGACGAGTGCTCGGCCTTGACGGCGGTGATCTTCAGGCCCGGCACATCGGCAAACGGCGTCACCGTGCCACTCTTGTTCATGCGCGGCGCCAGCTCCGGCGGCAGCACGCCCAGCACGTTCAGCGTCTGGTTCAGGTCACCCGGTGCATAAACGCGGGCCTTGTGCATCAGCGCCAGCGCCGGGGCGTCGGCAATGTGGTCGAAGTGGCCGTGCGTGACGAGGATGAGGTCCACCTTGCCCAGCTTGTCCAGGTCTTTGAACGCGGCCGGTGTCTTGGGGTTGAGGCGCAGCCAGGGATCGATCACGATCACCTTGCCGCTGGGCGTGGTCAGCCGGAAGGCCGCCTGGCCGAGCCACTGCAGCTCGGTGTTGCCCTGCGCCAGCGCCGAGGCGGCCAGCAGCAGGCTGCCGCAAAGGGTGGCGGACAAGCGCCGCAGAAGGGGGTGCATGGGGGGCCTCTCGTTTCCATGAAACAGCGGCCGAGCATACCGCGCCGGCTGCGTCCGGGCATCAGGAAGAACGATCAGATCGCCATCAGCCAGCGCGATCAGGCCATCACGATTTGCGATGGCTGCTGGGCGACATCACAGGGTGGCTTCCACCATGCGCCGCAGTTCGGGCGTGAGCGCCGGCATGATGCCGAACCACGCCTGGAAGGCCGGGCGCGCCTGGTTCAGCAGCATGCCCAGGCCGTTGACGGTGGCGTTGCCGCGCTGGCGTGCGGCGGCCAGCAGCGGCGTTTCCAGCGGCACGTAGATGATGTCCGACACCAGCGCCTGTTTCGGCAAATGGTCGAGCGACAGCTCCAGCGGGTCCTGGCCCTTCATGCCCAGGCTGGTGGTGTTGACCAGCAGCGCCACGTCGGCCAGCGCCTCATGCCGCTGCTCCCACGGAATGGCTTTCACCGGCGCGCCGAATTCCTGCGCCAGCGCCTGTGCCTTGTCCCAGCTGCGGTTGCACAGGCGGATTTCCTTCGCGCCGCGCTCGGCCAGCGCCACCAGGATGGCACGCGAAGCGCCGCCGGCGCCCAGCACCGTTACCGGGCCGGCATCGGCGCGCCAGTCGGGCTGGGTGTCGAGCAGGCTCTGGATGAAACCGAAGGCATCGGTGTTGTAGCCGCTCAAAGTGCCGTCGGCTTCCACCACCACGGTGTTGATGGCGCCGATGCGCGCCGCCAGCGGGTCGATGCGGTCCACCAGCGGCATGGCCGCCACCTTGTGCGGAATGGTGATGTTGCAGCCGGCAAAACCCAGGGCACGCAGGCCACGCACGGCGTCGCCAATCAACTCGGGCTGCACCGGCAGCAGCACGTAGCTGCCGTTCAGGCCGTACTGGCGGATCCAGTGGTTGTGGATAGCGGGGGAGCGCGAGTGCGCCACCGGCCAGCCCATCACGCCGGCCAGGATGAATGTGTTGTCAGTCGCCATGGTGTTCTTGCTCGGAGTTCGTTATTGTGCCGTCCGCTCGGTGGGGCCGAACACCTGGCCGGCCACTTCCTGGATCAGCTCCAGCATGGCCTGCTGCGTCATGGTGGTGGTGCGGCTGGCGGCTGTGGCCAGCGCCAGCTTGCTGCTGAGCCTGGGCTTGACGATGGGGCGGGCCAGGTAGGCTTCGGGCTGGGTCGAGGTCGTCAGCGCGTATTTCGACAGGATGGCGTGGCCCGCGCCGTCGGCCACCAGGTCGAGGATGGCGGCCACGCCGTCGATCTCCAGGCTGATGTTGGGTTTGCAGCCGATGCCGGCCATCTCGGTCTCCACTGTCATGCGGATGGCGTTCGGGCGGCTCGGAATCACCAGCGGCAAAGCGCTCACCTCCTTCAGGCTGATCGGCGTGGCTTTGGCCTTGGTCTCGCGCGGGCCGATCAGGAACAGCTCCTCCTCCATCAGCGGCAGGGTGTCGAGCTCGGGGGTGGGCGAGGGGTTGTAGAGCAGGGCGATGTCGAGCCGGCCGGTCAGCAGCCCCTCTTGCATGGAAATCGTCAAGCCTTCGCTGATGGACAGCGCCGCGTTGGGCAGGCGCTTGCGGAATTCGCGCGTCAGCGGCACCGTCATCATCTTGGCAATGCTGGGTGGCAGGCCCACGGCTACACGCCCGGCCAGGGCGCCGCGTACCCGGCCCAGGTCTTCGCGGGCGCGCTCCACCTGGTGCAGGATGCCGCGGCCGTGTTCCAGCAGCAGCTTGCCGGCCTCGGTGGTGGTCACGCCGCGGCCGTTGCGCAACAGCAGGTTTTGCCGCAGTTCCACCTCCAGCAGGCGCACCTGGCGGCTCAGCGCCGGTTGGGCGATGTCCAGCACACTGGAGGCGCGGGTGAAACTGCCGAGTTCGGCCACCCGGACGAAGTATTCAAGTTGCTTGAGGTCCACTTTTTTTAGGGCATAGCTTTCGTGCAATTATGCCGAATTGTGATACCTGCTAGAAACCGCTCCACCTTGGCGCCAACCCTTGCCAAGGCCACAATCCCTGGGTTAATTCCCTAGAAGCTGGCAGTGTTCATGACGACCGAAATCAAAGGCATCTCTTCCATGGCCACCCGCTTGGTGCTGGCCGAGCTGGTGGACGCGTTTCAGCGCCGCAGCGGCACCCGTGTGGCCATCGAGTCGGTGGGCGGGGTGGATGCCGCCAAGCGCGTGCAGGCCGGCGAGGCCTTCGACGTCGTCATCCTGGCCTCCGACGCCATCGACAAGCTGATCGCCTCCGGCCATGTGCAGGCCGATAGCAAGGTCGACCTGGTGCGTTCGGGCGTGGCGGTGGCCGTGCGTGCCGGTGCACCCAAGCCCGACATCTCGAGCGAAGACGCGGTGCGCGCCGCTGTGCTGGCCGCGCGCAACATCAGCTACTCCACCGGCCCCAGTGGCGTGGCGCTGGCCAAGCTGTTCGAGCGCTGGGGCATCGCCGAGCAGATCAAGGACCGCATCGTCACCCCGCCGCCGGGCATCCCGGTCGGCAGCCTGGTGGCCAAGGGCGAGGTCGAGCTGGGTTTTCAGCAACTGAGCGAACTGATCAACCTCGAAGGCATCACCGTGCTCGGCCCGCTGCCGCCGGCGATCCAGATCATCACCACCTTCTCCGCCGGCGTGTGCGCCGGCAGCCAGCAGGCGGCCGCCGTGCGCGCCATGCTGGCCGACATGAATACGCCCGAAGCTGCTGCTGCCAAGTTGCGCCAAGGCATGGAGCCGGCCACGGCCTGATGAATTGAATTTGAATCCCAGGAGACTTTTATGAAAAACCCCATGATCATCGACTGCCACGGTCACTACACCACCGCGCCCAAGGCGCTGGAGAACTGGCGCAACCAGCAAATCGCCGGCATCAAGGACCCTGCCCTCATGCCCAAAGTGGCGGATCTGAAGATCAGCGACGACGAGCTGCGCGAGTCGATCGAAACCAACCAGCTGCGCCTGATGAAAGAGCGCGGCTCCGACCTCACCATCTTCAGCCCGCGCGCCAGCTTCATGGCGCACCACATCGGCGACTTCAATGTCTCGTCCACCTGGGCCGCCATCTGCAACGAGCTCTGCTACCGCGTCTCGCAGCTGTTCCCCGACCACTTCGTGCCGGCCGCCATGCTGCCGCAGTCGCCCGGAGTCGACCCCGCCACCTGCATCCCCGAGCTGGAGAAGTGCGTCAAGGAATACGGCAATGTCGGCATCAACCTGAACCCCGATCCGTCCGGCGGCCACTGGACCAGCCCGCCGCTGACCGACCGGCAGTGGTACCCCATCTACGAAAAGATGGTGGAGTACGACATCCCGGCCATGATCCACGTCTCCACCAGCTGCAACGCCTGCTTCCACACCACCGGCGCGCACTACCTGAACGCCGACACCACGGCCTTCATGCAGCTGATCCAGGGCGACCTGTTCAAGGACTTCCCGACGCTGAAGTTCATCATTCCGCACGGCGGCGGCGCCGTGCCCTACCACTGGGGCCGTTTCCGCGGCCTGGCACAGGAGATGAAAAAGCCGCTGTTGAAGGACCACCTGCTCAACAACGTCTTCTTCGACACCTGCGTCTACCACCAGCCCGGTATCGACCTGCTGACCAAGGTGATTCCGGTCGACAACATCCTGTTTGCTTCCGAGATGATCGGCGCCGTGCGCGGCATCGACCCCGAGACCGGCAACTACTACGACGACACCAAGCGCTACATCCAGGCCTCCAACATCCTGAATGACGAGCATCGCTACAAGGTGTACGAGGGCAATGCCCGTCGCGTGTTCCCGCGCCTGGACGCCGCACTGAAGGCCAAGGGTCGATAAGTAAATTTCGGGACAGACCGCAGGCTGCATAGCAGACCAGCGCTGTCCCCAACTGATCAAGACTGACTAAACGAGGACAACACCATGAGCATCAACGGACCCCTGGGCATCGTCAAACGCAACATCGTGCGCGCCGATGCCGCTGCTACCGACAAACTGGGCAAATACGGTGTGGCCACCGTGCATGAGGCGCAAGGCCGAGTCGGCCTGATGCAGTCCTACATGCGTCCCATCTACGCCGGTGCCAAGATCTCCGGCACCGCCGTCACTGTGCTGCTGCACCCCGGTGACAACTGGATGCTGCACGTCGTGGCCGAGCAGATCAAGCCCGGCGACATCGTCGTGGCCGCACTCTCTGCGCCCAATACCGACGGCTTCTTCGGCGACCTGCTGGCCACCAGCTTCAAGGCCCGCGGCGCCCGCGGCCTGATCATCGACGGCGGCTGCCGCGACGTGGCCGAACTCAAGGCCATGGATTTCCCGGTTTGGAGCCGCGCCATCAGCGCCAAAGGCACCATCAAGGCCACGCTCGGTTCGGTCAACGTTCCCGTGGTGTGCGCCGGCATGATCGTCAACCCGGGCGACGCCATCGTGGCCGACGACGACGGCGTGGTCGTGGTCAATGCCGCTGACGCCAAGAAGGTGGCCGATGCCGCCGAAGCGCGCGAAGCCAACGAAGGTGAGAAACGCGCCAAGCTGGCCGCCGGCGTGCTGGGGCTGGACATGTACAAGTTCCGCGAGCCGCTCGAGAAGCTCGGCCTCAAGTACATCGACTGAAGACAGGCATGAACCTCCTGCGCAGGTCCTGGTTGGTCGGCTTGCTGGCAGCGGCTTCGCTGCTGGCGGGCTGCGGCGCGCTGGCGCCGGTGGTCGAGCCGGACGTCCGCCAGGCGCTGGCGCCCACTGGCCGGCTGCGTGTGGGCGTCTACCCAGGCAGCCCCACCTCCATGGTGACGGACGCCAAGACCGGCCAGAAGGTTGGCGTGGCCTATGAGCTCGGGCGTGAACTGGCGCGCCAGCTTGGTCTGCCGTTCGAACCGGTGGAGTTCCGCCGCGTGGCCGAAGTGATTGACGCCATGAAGGCCGGCACGGTGGACTTCACCTTCACCAATGCCTCGGCCGCGCGTGCCAAGCTGGTGGATTTCACCGAGCCGCTGATCGACCTCGAACTGGGCTACCTGGTGCTGCCGGGCAGCCCCCTGCAAAACCTGGCCGATGTCGACCGCCCCGGCATGAGGATCGGCGTGAGCCAGGGCAGCACCTCGCAGGGCACGCTCACCCAGGCTTACAAGACCGCCACGGTGGTGCCGGTGGCTTCGCTCAAGATCGGTGCCGAGATGCTGACGCAAGGCCAGCTTCACGCCTTCGCCACCAACAAGGCCATCCTGTTCGAGATGGCCGATGGCCTGCCCGGCGCGCGCGTGCTGGACGGCCGCTGGGGGCTGGAGCATTTGGCCATTGCCGTGCCGAAAGGGCGTGAGCGCGGCCTGCCTTTTGTGCGCACGTTTGCCGCGCAGGCCCAGACCAGCGGTCGGCTGCAGGCCATCGTGCAGCAGGCGGGGCTGCGTGGCACGGCGCCGGCCGTGGCGCCTTGAAACGAACAATGACGAATTACAACGAGGAGCAGGTCACTATGGTCACTACACACTTTCATCGCGTACGTCGGCTCGCCCTGGGGCTGCTTGCGACCGTGGCGTGCGCTGCGCCGCTCTTGGCCGCGGCCCAGTCCTACCCGACCAAGCCCGTCAAGGTGGTGGTGGGCTACTCGGCCGGCGGTGCCGTGGATGCGGTGGCCCGCGCTGTGGGGCAGGCGCTGTCGGCCAGCCTGGGCCAGTCCTTCGTGATTGAGAACAAGCCCGGCGCCGGCACCAACATTGCCGTCAAGTACGTCATTGGTGCCGAGCCCGATGGCTACACCCTGATGATGGCGGCCAATGCGCTGGCGGCCAACATGGCGTTGTACCAGCCGGCCCCGTTCGACGCCGAGCGCGACCTGGTGCCGGTGTCCCTCATCGGCCGCGTGCCGGTGGTGATTGCCGCCAACGCCAATGCGCCCTACGCCAACATCGCCCAGTTGATCGCCGCCGCCAAGGCCAAGCCGGGCAGCATCTCCTTTGCCTCGCCGGGCAACGGCTCCACGCCGCACATGGCGGTGGAGTTCTTCAAACGCGCCGCCGGCATTTCCTTGCTGCACATTCCCTACCGCGGCGGTTCGCAAGCCCTGACCGACGTGATCGGTGGCCAGTTGCCGCTGGCGGCCATGAATGCACTGGAAGTCCTGCCGCACGTGAAGAGCGGCAAGCTGAAAGTGCTGGCCGTGCTCAGCCCGAATCGCACCGCCATCTACCCTGACACGCCGACCATTGCCGAGTCTGGCTACCCGGGCTTTGAAGCCTCGGTCTGGTACGGCCTGGTGGCCCCGGCTGCCACGCCCAAGCCCATCGTCGCCAAGCTGCATGCCGAAGTGCAGAAGGCCCTGCAGACCAAGGAAGTGCGCGAGCGCATGACGGCGGTGGGGGGTGAAGTCATTCCCGGTAGTGCCGACATGTTTGGCGCCCTGATCCGCTCCGAGCGCCAGCGCTACGAGAAGCTGGTGCGCGAAGCCAACATCAAACCCGATTGACCCCAATTCAAAACAAAACGAGAGAGCAAGACCGTATGAGCAAACCCACAACAGGCCCGTTTGAGAAAACCGCCGGCTGGATGGACTGGTACACCGGCCCGAGCAAGCCGCGCTTCCAGCTGCCCGCAGGCGCGGTGGACGCGCATTGCCACGTGTTCGGCCCCGGTGCCGAATTTCCCTATGCCCCGGAGCGCAAGTACACCCCGTGCGACGCCAGCAAGGCGCAGCTGTTCGCCCTGCGCGACCACCTGGGCTTTGCGCGCAACGTTGTCGTGCAGGCCACCTGCCACGGTGCCGACAACCGTGCCATGGTGGACGCCTGTGTGGCCTCCAATGGCAAGGCACGCGGCGTGGCCACGGTGCGCCGTAGCGTGAGCGATGCCGAGCTGCAGGCCATGCACGACGCCGGTGTGCGCGGCGTGCGCTTCAACTTCGTCAAGCGCCTGGTGGATTTCACGCCGAAGGACGAGCTAATGGAGATCGCCGGCCGCATTGCCAAGTTCGGCTGGCATGTGGTGATCTATTTCGAGGCGGTGGACCTGCCCGAGCTGTGGGACTTCTTCACCGCGCTGCCCACCACGGTGGTGGTGGACCACATGGGCCGCCCCGACGTCAGCAAGCCGATCGATGGCCCCGAGTTCGAGCTGTTCGTGAAGTTCATGCGCGAGCACAAGAACGTGTGGAGCAAGGTGAGCTGCCCGGAGCGCCTGTCGGTCACCGGCCCCAAGGCGCTGAATGGCGAGCAGGCTGCCTATCGCGACGTGGTACCGTTTGCCAAACGCATCGTGGAAGAGTTCCCCGACCGCGTGCTGTGGGGCACCGACTGGCCGCACCCCAACTTGAAGGACCACATGCCCGACGACGGCCTGCTGGTGGATTTCATTCCCCACATCGCGCCCACGGCCGAGCTGCAGAAGAAGCTGCTGGTCGACAACCCGATGCGCCTGTATTGGCCCGAAGAAGTGAAGTAAGGAGCCCCCATGTCACTTGAAAAACCCTACCTCGACGTTCCCGGCACGACCATCTTCGATGCCGAGCAATCCCGTCTGGGCTACCACCTGAACCAGTTCTGCATGTCACTGATGAAGGCCGCCAACCGCGAGCGCTTCAAGGCCAACGAACGTGCCTACCTGGACGAGTGGCCGATGACCGAAGAGCAGAAGCAGGCCGTGCTGGCGCGCGACCTGAACCGCTGCATCAAGGCCGGCGGCAACATTTACTTCCTGGCCAAGATCGGTGCCACCGACGGCAAGAGCTTCCAGCAAATGGCCGGCTCCATGACCGGCATGACCGAAGAAGAGTACCGCGACATGATGATCAAGGGCGGCCGCTCCGCCGAGGGCAACCGCGTCGTTGGCGAAGACGGCGACGCGCAAGCGCATCATCAGCCCCAGGGCAAAGCCGGCAAGAAATGAGAATCTGACATGGCCAAAATTACCGCATCCGTTTACACCTCCCACGTGCCCGCCATCGGCGCGGCCATCGACCTGGGCAAGACCCAGGAACCCTACTGGCAACCCGTGTTCCAGGGCTATGAGTTTTCCAAGCAGTGGATGAAGGACAACAAGCCCGACGTCATCTTTCTGGTCTACAACGACCATGCCACCGCCTTCAGCCTGGAGATGATCCCCACGTTCGCCATCGGTACGGCCGCCGAGTTCACGCCGGCCGACGAAGGCTGGGGCCCGCGCCCGGTGCCCATGGTGAAGGGCCACCCGGAACTGGCCTCGCACATCGCGCAGTCGGTGATCCAGCAGGACTTCGACCTCACCATCGTCAACAAGATGGACGTCGACCACGGCCTGACCGTGCCGCTGTCCCTGATGTGCGGCCAGCCGCAAGCTTGGCCCTGCCCGGTGATTCCGTTTGCCGTCAACGTGGTGCAGTACCCGGTGCCCAGTGGCCAGCGCTGCTTCAACCTCGGCAAGGCCATCCGCAAAGCCGTGGAGAGCTTCGACAAGGACCTCAACGTGCAGATCTGGGGCACCGGCGGCATGAGCCACCAGTTGCAGGGTCCGCGCGCCGGCCTGATCAACAAGGAATTCGACAACGCCTTCCTCGACAAGCTGATCGCCGACCCGGCCGCTGCTGCCGCCATCCCGCACATCAACTACGTGCGTGAAGCCGGCTCCGAGGGCATCGAACTCGTCATGTGGCTGATTGCCCGCGGCGCCATGGCCGACATCGACGGCGGTAAGCCGCCCAAAGTTGCGCACCGCTTCTACCATGTGCCGGCTTCCAACACGGCGGTCGGCCACCTGATTCTGGAAAACCAGCGCTAAGCCAGAAGGCCGCAGCGCTACAAGGAGTACCTATGAGCAAAACCATCAAAGTCGCCCTGGCGGGCGCCGGTGCCTTCGGCATCAAGCACCTGGACGGCATCAAGAACATCGACGGCGTGGAAGTCGTCTCGCTGATCAGCCGCGACCTGGAGAAAACCAAGGAAGTGGCCGACAAGTACGGCATCAAGCACGTCACCACCGACCTGGCCGACAGCCTGGCGCTGAAGGAAGTGGACGCCGTCATCCTGTGCACGCCCACGCAGATGCACGCCGCGCAAAGCATTGCCTGCCTGAAGGCCGGCAAGCACGTGCAGGTGGAGATTCCGCTGGCCGACAGCTGGAAAGATGCGCAGGAAGTCGTTGACCTGCAGAAGAAGACCGGCCTGGTCGCCATGTGCGGCCACACCCGCCGCTTCAACCCCAGCCACCAGTACGTGCACAAGGAAATCACCGCCGGCAAGTTCAACATCCAGCAGATGGATGTGCAGACCTATTTCTTCCGCCGCACCAACATGAACGCGCTGGGCCAGGCCCGCAGCTGGACCGACCACCTGCTGTGGCACCACGCGGCCCACACGGTGGACCTGTTTGCCTACCAGGCCGGCAGCCCGATCGTGAAAGCCAACGCCATCCAGGGCCCGATCCACCCGACGCTGGGCATCGCCATGGACATGAGCATCCAGCTCAAGGCCGCCAATGGCGCTATCTGCACGCTCTCCCTGTCGTTCAACAACGACGGCCCGCTCGGCACCTTCTTCCGCTACATCGGCGACAGCGCGACCTACATCGCCCGTTATGACGACCTGTTCAACGGCAAGGAAGAGAAGATCGACGTGTCCAAGGTCGACGTCTCCATGAACGGCATCGAGTTGCAGGACCGCGAATTCTTCGCCGCCATCCGCGAAGGTCGCGAACCCAACGCCAGCGTGGCGCAGGTGCTGCCGTGCTACCAGGTGCTGCACGACCTGGAGCAACAACTCAACGCCTGAGATGAAACGCCGCAGTAATATGCGGTGACGATCCAAAGTGAAACGGGGTCAGAGCACATCGCCTGCGGCGAGTGATCCGACCCCGTTTCACGTTCCACGAAGAAACCAACCATGCAACACAGAAAACTCGGCCCCTTCGAAGTCTCCGCCCTCAGCCTGGGCTGCATGAGCCTGAGCTATGCCTACGGCGTGCCGCCCACGCCGAAGCATGGCGAGCGCGTGCTGCTGGCCGCACTCGACGCCGGCATCACCCACTTCGACACCGCCGCCCTGTACGGTTTTGGCGTCAATGAAGAACTGGTGGGCCGCGTGCTCAAACCCTACCGCAGCGAGATCGTGCTGGCCAGCAAGGGCGGCATGGCGGGCGTGACATTTCCGGACGGCATCAAGCGCGTGATCGACGGCCGGCCTGAGGCCATTCGCCAGAACTGTGAAGATAGCCTGCGTCGCCTCGGCACCGACGTGATCGACCTCTACTACCTGCACCGCTGGGACAAGAAGGTCCCGATCGAAGACAGCGTGGGCGAACTGTCGCGCCTGGTGGAGCGCGGCCTGGTGCGCAGCATCGGCCTCTCCGAAGTGTCGGCCGCCACCATCCGCCGCGCGCACGCCGTGCACCCGCTGGCTGCCGTGCAGACCGAGTACTCGTTGTGGACGCGCAACCCCGAAATTGCCGTGCTGCAGACCTGCTGCGAGCTGGGCATCAGCTTTGTGGCTTTCAGCCCGGTGGCGCGTGCTTTCCTCTCAGGCAAGTTGTTGGACGTGGCCACGCTCGATGCCAAGGACATCCGCCACGGCATGCCGCGTTTCGAGCCGGCCAACTACGCTGGCAATCTGAAACTGCTGCCAGCCTATGAAGCCGTGGCGGCTGAGGCCGGCTGCACCCCGGCCCAGCTGGCACTGGCCTGGCTGCTGCACAAGGACAGCAACGTCATTCCGCTCTTCGGCACCACCAGCCTGGAGCACCTGGCCGAGAACGTGGCTGCGGCCAGCGTGAAGCTCAGCCCCGAGATCATGGCCAAGGTGGAAGCCGTCATCAACCAGCACACCGTGGTGGGCAACCGCTACAGCGAGCAGAGCAACCGCGAAGTTGATACGGAAGTCTTCTGATCATGACCACCCTGATGCTCCTGCCCGGCCTGAATTGCGACGCCGCCGTCTGGGCGCCGCAAGTGGCGGCGCTGAAAGATGCGCATTGCGTCATTCCCGCCTGGGGCCTGCGCGACACGCTCACCGCCATGGCCGAGCAGGTGCTGGCCGAGGCGTCCACCGAGCGCTTCAGCGTGGCCGGCCACTCCATGGGCGGGCGTGTGGCGCTGGAAGTGTTTCGCCTGGCACCGCAGCGCGTGGAGCGCCTGGCGCTGCTGAGCACTGGCACCCACCCGCTGGCGGCGGGTGAAGCGGGCGAGAAGGAGCGCGCCGGGCGCATGGCGCTGCTGCAGATCGCCCGCACCCAGGGCATGCGTGCCATGGGCCAGCAGTGGGCGCGCGGCATGGTGCACCGTGACCGGCTGGACACACCGCTGTTCGAACAAGTGCTGGACATGCTGGCGCGCGGCAGCGCCGAGCAGTACGCGGCGCAGATCAACGCCTTGCTCACCCGGCCGGACGCCGGCCCGTTGTTGCCCACCATCGCGTGCCCCACGCTCGTGCTGACCGGCCGCGAAGACGCCTGGAGCGGCCCGGCCCAGCACGAGGTCATGGCCGCCGCCATCCCGAACGCAACGCTTGCCATCATCGAACACTGCGGCCACATGTGCACCATGGAACAGCCGCGGGCGGTGAACGAGGCGCTGGCGGCCTGGCTGCGGCGCTGAGCTGGTGCAGCGCCGACTCCGCGCACGGTTTCTGCTATCAAATTGGAAGCTGTTGGCGCATAGCCCATAAGGGCTAGATGCCGATTTTGCATGTCATTCCCTTGAGGCCCAGGTGCCGCGTAGCTGATCTGCATCAGTGCAACACCCGGCCCGAATGTGCGATGCTTGGCGCATGAGCACTGCACCTTCTGCCACACCGGGCTTTTTGCTGGCCCCCACGCGTTTTCTGTTTTTCACCGGCAAGGGTGGGGTAGGCAAGACCTCGCTCTCCACGGCGGCGGCCATTGCCCTGGCCGATGCCGGCGAGCGCGTGCTGCTGGTCAGCACCGATGCCGCCTCCAACCTCGACGAAATGCTGGGTGTGCCGCTCTCCAACCACGCCACGCCCGTGCCCGGCGTGCCGGGCCTGAGCCTGCTCAACATCGACCCCGATGCCGCCGCCGAGGCCTACCGCCTGCGCGTGCTGGCGCAGATGGAGATCAGCGCCACGCCGGAGGAGCGCGCGACCGTGCGCGAGCAGCTCTCAGGCGCCTGCACCACCGAGATCGCCGCCTTCGACGAATTCGCCGCCCTGCTGGCGAACGAGGCCAACGAAGCGCAAGCGGGGGAGGGCGAGGCGCCGCTCTACGACCATGTCATTTTCGACACCGCGCCCACCGGTCACACCCTGCGCCTCTTGAGCCTGCCCAAGGCCTGGACCGGTTTCCTGGCTGGCAACGACCGCGGCGCTTCCTGCCTCGGCCCGCACTCGGGCCTGAAGATGCAGGAGGCGCGCTTCAACGCCGCACTGCAGGCCCTGAGCAACCCGGCGCTGACCACCGTGGTGCTGGTCACCCGGCCCGACCCGCTGCCCATGCGCGAGGCCGCGCGTACCGCCGAAGAACTGAGCACGCTGGGCCTGGCCAACCAGCGCCTGGCCATCAACGGCGTGTTCCATGCCAGCCAGCCGCACGACCCGGTGGCCAAGGCCATCGAAGCGCTGGGCCGCCAGGCCATGGAGACGCTGCCCGAGGCACTGGCCCGCCTGCCGCGCGACGAAGTGCCGCTGCGCGCGTTTGACACCGTGGGCCTGCCAGCCCTGCGCGCGCTCTTGGGCAATGCACCGGCACCCGCAACGCAAACGACAAACGCACCAAGCGCCCCGGTCTTGCCCGCCGAACCCCTGAGCCGCCTGGCCGACGAGCTGGCCGCTGTCGGCCACGGCCTCATCATGGTCATGGGCAAGGGCGGCGTGGGCAAGACAACGATTGCCGCCGCACTGGCCGTGGGCCTGGTGCAGCGCGGCCACAGCGTGCACCTCACCACCACCGACCCGGCCGCCCACGTGGCCAGCGCCCTGAACGGCAGCCTGCCCAATCTGAAGGTCGGCCGCATCGACCCCAAAGCCGAGACCGACGCCTACATCAGCAAGATCATGGCCACCAAAGGCCGCGAGCTGGACGAAGAGGGCCGTGCGCTGCTGCTGGAAGACCTGCAGTCGCCCTGCACTGAAGAGGTGGCCGTGTTCCACGCCTTCAGCCGCGTGGTGAACGAAGCGCGCAGCGCCTTTGTGGTGCTGGACACGGCGCCCACCGGCCACTCGCTCCTGTTGATGGACGCCACCGGCGCCTACCACCGGCAGATGACGCGCCAGTTTGAAGGCACGGCCAACGCCAATCACATCATCACCCCGCTCATGCGCCTGCAAGATGCAGAGATGACGCGCGTCATCCTCGTCACCCTGCCCGAGGTCACGCCGGTGAGCCAGGCCAGCGCGCTGCAGGACGACCTGCGCCGCGCCCACATCGAGCCCTGGGCCTGGGTCATCAACAAGAGCGTGGCCGCCACCGGCACCACCGATCCGCTGCTGCAGGCCCGCCTGGCCGGTGAGCTCCGCCAGACCGAGCGCATCGCCAACGGTCTGGCGCGTCGCACCTTTGTGTTGCCCTGGCTGCCCGAGCCGCCGGTGGGGGTGCAGGCCTTGGGGGCGTTGACGGTTTCTGACGCTGCGGCTGGCTAAGGCTGGTAGCCAGCGCCAAGCCCGGGGAACCGCCCCCGCGCAAGCCATCTGATCGCTTCCAGTCATTTTCTCTAGGGGAAATCCATGATGCCACCCGCGTCATTCCCTGTTGACACTGCGTAAAATAGTAAGCATACTTATCAATAAATTCTGGTGCATGCCCCATGTCTTGGGCGCGGCCGGAACCAGTGCAGCAACGTGCCTCAAGAGGCCGTCCAATCCAGCAAGACGAGGAGCCCATTCATGCAGTTCTACCTAGATGGCGTCCGCGGACGCGACCCCTACATCGCCGAGCCGTCCGAGTACGCCCAGGCCCACCCGCACACCGACGCTGTGCCCCAGGAACTCGACGTGCTCATCGTCGGTTGCGGTCCCGCTGGCCTGACGCTGGCCGCACAGCTCGCGGCCTTCCCGGACATCCGCACCGCCATCGTGGAGCAGAAGGACGTGCCGCTGCACCTGGGCCAGGCCGACGGCATTGCCTGCCGCACCATGGAAATGTTCGAGGCTTTCGGTTTTGCTGACCAGGTGCAAAAAGAAGCGTGCTGGATCAACGAGGTGACCTTCTGGAAGCCGGACAACAAGAACCCGCAGAACATCATGCGCCACGGCCGCGTGCAGGACACGGAGGATGGCTTGTCCGAGTTTCCGCACGTGGTGCTGAACCAGGCGCGCGTGCATGACTTCTACCTGGAGTCCATGCGCAACTCGCCCAGCCGGCTGGAGCCGCACTACTCACGCAAGCTGCTGGACGTGACGGTGGACGCCGCCGCCAAGGACTATCCCGTCACGGTGCGCATGGAACGCACCGATGCGGCTCACGCGGGGCAGATCGAGACGGTGCGCGCGCGCTACGTGGTGGGCTGTGACGGCGCCCGCAGCGCAGTGCGCAAGTCCATGGGTCGCGAGCTGGTGGGTGATGCCGCCAACCAGGCCTGGGGCGTGATGGACGTGCTGGCGGTGACGGACTTTCCGGACATCCGCCACAAGGTGGCCGTGCAGTCCGCCAACGGTGGCAATCTGCTCATCATCCCGCGTGAAGGCGGCTACCTGGTGCGCCTGTACGTGGAGATGGACAAGCTGGGCGAAGACGAACGCGTGGCCAACCGCCAGATCACGGTGGACAAGCTGATTGCCGCAGCGCAGCGCATCCTGCACCCCTACACGCTGGACGTGAAAGAGGTGGCCTGGTGGTCGGTGTACGAGATCGGCCACCGCATCTGCGACAAGTACGACGACGTGCCCGCGGCCGAGGTGCCCACACGTCTGCCGCGCGTGTTCATTGCTGGCGACGCCTGCCACACCCACAGCCCCAAGGCCGGCCAGGGCATGAACTTCTCCATGCAGGACACCTTCAACCTGGGCTGGAAGCTCGCCGCCGTGCTGCGCGGCCAGTGCCCGCCAGCGCTGCTGCACACCTACACGGAAGAGCGCCAGTTCATGGGCCATGCGCTCATCACCTTCGACCGCGAATGGGCCAAGATGATCAGCGACAAACCCGCTGACGACGGTAGCGGCGGCGTGGACCCGAAAGAGTTCCAGAAGTACTTCCAGCAGCACCTGCACTTCACGGCCGGCATGGGCACGGTGTACCGCCCCTCGGTGATCTGTGGCGACAGCACGCACCAGGCGCTGGCCACGGGCTTCGAGGTGGGGCGGCGCTTCCATTCCGCACCGGTGCTGCGCGTGTCGGACGCCAAGCCTCTGCACCTGGGTCACGTGCACCGGGCGGACGGCCGCTGGCGCCTCTACGCCTTTGCCGGCGCCCAAGACCTGGCCAAGCCCACCAGCGGCCTGCTCGGGCTGTGCAAGTTTTTGCAGGAGTCGCCCGACTCACCCGTGCGCCAGTACACGCGCCCGGGGCAGGACGTGGACGCCGTGTTCGATCTGCGCGCCATCTTCCAACAGCCGCACAACGAAGTGGCCATCGACACCCTGCCGGCCTTGCTTGTGCCGCAGAAGGGCCGCTACGGCCTGCGCGACTACGAGAAAGTGTTCTGCGCGGACCTGAAAAACGGCCCGGATATTTTTGACCTGCGTGGCGTGAACCGCGCGCAGGGCGCCCTGGTGGTGGTGCGGCCGGACCAGTACATCGCCCACGTGCTGCCGCTGGACGCGCACCAGGCCCTGGCGGCCTTCTTTGCCGGCTTCATGCTGCCGAATCGCTGAGGCGATGGGTATAGCGCAACGATAGGGCGGGATGAAGAACTTGAGGTCGCCATTTGTGACCTCAAGTCACAGCATCTGAATGCTACGTTTTTGATAGCTAATGGCGCTTAACCCGCAAGGGCCAAGCGCCATTTTAATTTGAGAAGCCAGCTTACTTCGCCAGCAGGCTGTTCAGATCAAACCCCGCATCGCCCGCCTGCTGCGGTGTGGGCGAGACGCTGGCATCCAGCAGCTTGCGCACCTGCAGGTGGTCTTTACTGGCGTTGATGCTGTCGGCGGCCAAGAGCTGGTCGCCTTTGTAGTGGTAGACGGTGAAGCTGCCGCTGGCGATGTCACCCCGCACGGCCCAGTGGTCGGCGCCCATCGACAAGCCGGCCATCTGCAGCTTCTTGTCGTACTGGTCGCTCCAGAACCAGGGCGTGGCGGTGAAGGGGCGCTCCTGCCCCAGCAGCGCGGCGGCGGCGCTCTTGCCTTGTTCAGTGGCGTTTTGCACCGACTCCAGACGCAGCAGGTTGCCGTCAGCCAGGCGCCGCGCGGTGCAGTCGCCAGCGGCCACGATGCTCGGGTCGCTGGTGCGGCCGCAGGCGTCGACCACGATGCCGCGTTCGCAGGCCAGGCCGGCGGCGCGGGCCAGTTCGTCATTGGCGTTGACACCGATGCCCACCACCACCAGGCCGGCGGGGTAGAGCGTGCCGTCCGCCATGCGCACACCGGTGGCTTGGCCTTCATGGTCGGTGATGATCTCGGCAATCTGCGCGCCCAGCACCAGTTGCACGCCGTGGCTGCGGTGCAGCTCGGCATACCAGTCCGACAGCATGGGTGCCAGCACGCGGCCCAGCAGGCGCGGCGCGGCTTCCAGCACCGTCACGGTCAGCCCCTTCTTGCGCGCGGTGGCCGCCACTTCCAGGCCGATGAAACCGCCGCCGATTACGACCAGCGGCAGTTGCCGCTCGATGCACACTGCCATGCGCTCGGCAATGGCGCTGGCGTCGTCGCGCGAGCGCAAGGCCAGCACGCCTTGGGCGTTGCCGCCGGGCAGCGGCAGCGTGCGCGGCGTGGAGCCGGTGGCCAGCACCAGACCGCTGTAGGGCAGGGTGCTGCCGTCACGTAGCGTCACGCTCTTGGCGGCGCGGTCGATGGCGGTGGCTTGGCAATCGGTGCGCAGTTCGATGTTCTTGCGTGCCAGCATCTCGGGCGCGCGCATCACGAGCTGCACGGCTTCCATCTCGCCGGCCAGCCAGGCTTTGGACAGCGGCGGGCGGTGGTAGGGGCCGTGGGGTTCGTCGCCCAGCAGGGTGATGGGGCCTTCGAAGCCGCCGGCGCGCAGGGCTTCGGCCGTTTGCACGCCGGCCTGGCCGGCGCCAATGATCAGGATGGGATGCGTCATGCCGACGATCTTATTCCTGCACGGCGGGCAAACTGATGATCAACCCTTCGAGTTTGGGGGATGCCTTGATCTGGCAGGCCAGGCGGCTGTTGGGGCGGCGCTCGGCGGCCACGTTGTCCAGCATGGCGAGTTCGTTTTCGCTGGCGGGCGCGATGTCGCCCAGACGCGATTCGTCCACATAGCAGTGGCAGGTGGCGCAGGCGCAGGAGCCGCCGCATTCGCCCAGGATGCCATCAATGCCGTTGGTGGTGGCGCCTTGCATCAGGCTCCAGCCGTCGGGCAGGTTGATGGTGGTGGACTGGCCAGAGGCCTCGATGTAGGTGATGTTGGCCATGAAAGTGTCTCCAGAAAAAACGGGGCCGCCTGCAAGAAGCAGGCGGCGGGGTGGAACAAGCTTAAGCGATTACTGAACGGCGAGGTCCAGGCGCAGCGGGCTGCGGAAGGTGGACGACGGCATCCAGGGCAGTTGGTCGGCCAGGCGCTTGTAGTCGGGCACCACCTTGTGGAACTCCTCGAAGGCGATCTTCACCGCCAGGCGCGCAATGGCGGTGCCCAGGCAGGCGTGCAGACCGCCGCCAAAACCCAGGTGGCCGCGCGGCTTGCGCGTGATGTCGTACACATCGGGGTTGGGGTACTGGCGCTCGTCGCGGTTGCCGGAGCCGTAGGCCAGGCAAACGAAGTCGCCTTCCTTCATGGTCTGGCCGTGGATCGTCACGTCTTTCATCAAACGGCGGCGGAAGCGCTGGGCCGAGGTGTTGAAGCGCAGGCTCTCCTCGATCGCATCCGGCAGCAGCTCGGGGTTGGCCACCACGGCCTTGCGGGCGTCGTCGAACGTCGCCAGGTTGTAGCCGAACATCATCATGAAGCCGCCGAGCGATTCGACGCCGGCCATGATGAGGGTGGTGGTGGTGAGCAGCACCTCGCGCTCGTCCAGGCGGTCGCCTTCGATCTCGGCCAAGCTGAAGTGGCTGATGAGGTCGTTCTTCGGCTCGGCACGGCGCATGGCGATGACCTTGCTGGCGTACTCCTGCATCCAGTTGTAGGCGGCGATGTGCTCCGGGCCCTTGGTGCGGGTGCGGGCGTCGCTCTGCACCATCAGCACGGCGTTCTCTCGCACTTCGTTTTCATCGACGATGGCTTCGTCACCCATGGGCAGGCCGAGCGCGGCCATCAGCACCTTGACGGTGAACTGCGAGGACACGTCCTTGAAGTCGAAGGTCTTGACGCCCTTCAACTGGCCGAACACCTGCTGCGCCACGGCGCGGATCGGTTCTTCCAGCGCCAGCAGGTTGCGCTTCATGAAGGCGTGCTGGATCAGGCCGCGCAGGCGGTCGTGTTTCGGTGGGTCGGAGCTGCCCAGGGTGGCACCGGCGCGGCCGGGCAGTTCGGTCATCAGGTTGCCGCTGGCCGACGAGTAGGTCTGCCAGTCCTGGCCGGCCGAGACGATGTCGGCATAACGCGAGAGGATCCACATCTGGGCTTCGGGGCTCCAGAAGCAGGGGTACTCGTCGCGCAGCGTCTTGTAGTACGGGAACGGGTCCGCGTCGATGGCGGGTGAATAGGGATCGAAAGAAAACATCTGTTTGTCTCCGGTGGTTGGTGCCGTGACCGAACTTTAGGGTGAGAAAGGCCAAAAGACACTGCACAAAATAGGGTTAAAGCTTGTACTTTTCGATCAAAATGACGGGATCATGAAAACCAGCTCACCGCCGCCCAAGCCAGCCCCTGCCTTGCCGCCCGGCGCCAAGACGCCGCGCCGACCGGCGGCGGCCATTCCCAGCTTTGCCCTCTACGGTGAGAGCGCTACGCCGGGGCAGGAGGTGCTGCACATCGAGGAGGTGGAGTCGCGCAGCCGGCTCAACCGTTGGGAGATCGAGCCCCATGTGCACCACGGCCTGTACCAGGTGCTGTGGGTGTTGCAGGGCAGTGCCGAGGTGGTGCTGGACGAATGGCGCGAGGCGGCGCAGGGGCCGGCGGCCATTGTGGTGCCACCGGGGGTGGTGCATGGCTTTCGTTTTGCGCCGGACACCGATGGCCTGGTGCTCACCTTCAGCGCGCGCCTGCTGGTGGAAGGCGAGTTCCAGTCGGTGGGCGAGGCGTTTCGTGCGCTGTTCACCGCACCCGGGGTGCTGCAGTTCGCGCCGGAAGATGGCGCCGCCGCGCGGCTCGATGCCCTGTTTCGTGAACTGGCCGCCGAGTTCGCGTTGCCTGGTACCGCCGAATCGCCTGTGGCTGGTTGGCTGGCGCGCGCCGTGGTGTGGCGGCTGGCGCAGGCCAGCGCGCAGGGGCGGCAGGCGCAGGGCGAGCGGGCGCACCGGCACCAGGCACTTTTCACGCGTTTTTTGTTGCTGGTGGAGCAGCATTTCCTGGCGCACTGGCCGCTGGAGCGTTATGCCTCGCGCCTGGGGCTGTCGACCCAGCGGCTGAACCGTCTGGTGCGTGCCGAGAGCGGGCGCAGCGCGCTGGAGTTGGTGCACGAGCGTCTCACGCGCGAGGCCTGCCGCCGGCTGGTGTACACCGCGGCACCGGCGGCCAACCTGGCGGCCGAACTGGGCTTTGAGGACCCGGCCTATTTCTCGCGTTTCTTCAAGCGCCGCACCGGCCTGAGCCCACAGCGTTACCGGCAGGCGCACCGGGCGCAAGACTAAGCTTCGTCACAAACGTTCGCTATAACAAGAGCGACGAGAGCGGCCCGATATTTGCTTGATGGGTGTGGACGGGGCGCATGATCGACGACCCGCGGTACGAAAGGTGTTTTTTGATGATGCAAGAGTGGCGCAGGCTTTGGCAGCAGGCATGGCGGCAAGAGGCTTTGGCCAGCGGCATGCGTGCCTTCCTGGCGCTGGCCATCGTGATGGTGGGCGGCTGGTGGCTGGGGCAGACGCAGGCGCTCATTCCGCTGCTGCTGGGCGTGCTGGCGGGGGGGATTGCGGAGTCGGACGACAGCTGGCGCGGCCAGGTGCGGGCCCAAGCCACCACCTTGCTGAGCTTCACCGGTGTGGCCTTGGCGGTGCAGGCCAGCCTGCCGTACCCGGGGGTGCTGATGGCGGTGCTGGGGCTGGCGGCGTTTGGCCTCACGATGGTGGGTGCCGTGGGCGGGCGCTACCGCACGCTGGCCGTGGCCACGTTGATCATGGCGATCTACACCGCGCTGGCGAGTCATTCGCAAGTGGCGCTGCCGGTGGGCCTGCCGGCAACACCGTGGCCCGTGATCTGGCTGCTGTGTGGTGCGGCCTGGTACGGGCTGATCTCCGTGTTGTGGGCAGCCGCCTTGCCCATGCTGCCGGTGCGGCAGAAGCTGGCCAATCTGTACGAGGTGCTGGGGGTGTACCTGCAGCTGAAGTCGCGCTTGTTCGCGCCGGTGCGTGATGTCGATCTGGAGCGCCGCCGCCTGGCGCTGGCACTGCACAACGGGCGCGTGGTGGAGGCCTTGAACGCGGTGAAGGAAAGCCTGTTCCTGCGCATGGGGGCAGGGCACGCACCCCAGTGGTTGCCCGAGGCCTTGCACCTGTATTTTGTGGCGCAGGATGTGCATGAGCGGGTGACCTCGTCGCACGAGCACTACGACGTGCTGGCCGAAGCTTTTTTCCACAGTGACGTGCTGTACCGTTTCCAGCGTCTGGTGGCCCTGCTTGGGCACGATTGCCAGACCCTGGCGCAGGCCATCCAGCTGCAGGAGGCGTGGGTGCGAGACGAGGGCACGGCGCGTGCCATCGAAGATCTGGAGCAGGCCATCCGGCATCTGCAGGCGCTGCCGCGCAGCGCATCGGAGGCGGCGCAGGCGCAGCAACCCTTGCGTGCCTTGCGCGCGCTGGCGGACAACCTTTTCGGCATGGTGCGCGAGCTGGGCGGTGCGCTCGGCGCGCCGCAGCCCGGGCGCTTGCCGGCCGACTCCAGCCTGTTGAACCGCAACCCGCGCTCCCTGCGCGATGCCTGGCAGCGCGTGCGCGCGCAGTGGACGCTGTCATCGCCGCTGATGCGCCACGCCATTCGCCTGAGCGTGGCGCTGCTGGCGGGCGATGCCGTGCGGCGGCTGACGGGCGACAGCCATGGCTACTGGATCTTGCTGACCATCGTCTTCGTCTGTCAGCCGCAGTACGGCGCCACGCTGACCCTGCTGGCGCAGCGCATCTGGGGCACGGTGTTGGGCCTGCTGGTCGGCTGGGCGCTGCTGCGGCTGTTTCCAGACGTGCTGGTGCAGTCGGCCTTCACGGTGGCGGCAGCAGCGCTGTTTTTTGCCACGCGCCACAGCCGCTATACGCTGGCCACGGCGGCCATCACGTCGCTGGTGCTGCTGTCGTTCAACCAGGCGGGCGACGGCTTCGACCTGATCATGCCGCGCCTGATCGACACGCTGCTCGGCAGCCTGATTGCCGGGCTGGCGGTGTGGCTGGTGTTGCCGAGTTGGCAGTCGCGCCAGCTGCACCGGGTGGCAGCCCAGGCCCTGCGCACGCAGGCGGTGTACCTGCAGGAGATCATCGGCCAATACCAGCACGGCAAGCAGGACCACCTGGCCTACCGGCTGGCGCGGCGCAATGCGCACAACGCCGATGCGGCCCTCTCCAGCGCCATGTCGGCGGTGTTCGAGGAACCGATCTACGTGCGCCGGCACATGGCGGCCGGCACGCGCTTTCTGGTGCTGTCGCACACGCTGCTGAACTACCTATCGGCGCTGGGCGCGCACCGTAACCTGCAGCTGGTGCTGACCGACGACTGCGCCCGTGCTGTGGACTGGCTGCGCAGCACGCTCGATGCGCTGGCCGGCATGCTGGAGGCCAGCCAGACCTTGCCCACATCCGATGCGCACAGGGAGGCCGCTTTGCTTGATGCGCTGGCACGTGCGGCGCAAGGCCCCTTGTCTGACGGCGAGCGTGTGCTGCACGCGCAGCTGGTGCTGGCCTTGCGTCTGCTGCCGCCGTTGCGCGAGCAGGCTGCCGCGCTGGTGGCGCCAGTGGCAGGTGGGGCCGATGGGGGTGATGCCGCAGCTGTGCTGGCATCGGGCTGACGATCAAAGACGGCGCGGACCGATGCGGTCATCGCTGTCTTGACTTTGAAGGGAAAGGGTGGGCCGGTGTATTCGTTGCTGAGCGCAGGGGCTCAGCACCGGCCAGAAGTCCGGTGTGCGGCGCGGCACACCGGCGAGGCGGATCAGCCGCCCTTTTTGGAGCGCTTGCCCGGGTTCTTCTTGCTGCGGGTGGCCGTGCCACGCTCCAGGCTGACGCGTTGGCCGCGGCCGGCCGTACGCAGGGTCACGCCGGGGAGCGGCTTGGGTGCGGGAGTGGCTTTGCGGTCTGCTTCGGTGACGATCTTGTTGCCCATGTTTGATCTCGGTTTTAGAGTGGAAAACCCATATTAGGCCATAGATGAAGAGCCCGCAAAACCGGCGTGGGGTGTCGCCTCGGCCAGCGCCGGTGCCACCACGGCTTCCAGTTGCGCACGCAGCCAGCGGTGCGCGGCATCTTGCTGGTAGCGGGCGTGCCAGATCAGGTACATCGGCATGGTGGGGCAGGTCACCGGCGGCGGGCAACTGGCCAGGCCGCTCAGGGTGTGACGCGCCAGCAGGCCGGGCACGGTGGCCAGCAGCGGCGTGCCGCGCACAAAGGCGGGCAGGGCGCTGAAACTGGGCACCATCACCGCAAAGTGCCGGCTTACGCCCTTGTTGGCCAGGTGCTGGTCCAGGTCGAGGCTGCGGCGCGGCTCGTAGACCACGGTGGCATGGTCGGCGGCCAGGTACTCGGCTTCATCACGTGGTGCCTCTCGCACGGCCGGGTCGTAGAACACGCGGTACTGGTCTTCGAACAAGCGCTTTTGCACGATGTCGCTGCCCTCGGGCGGGCGTGGGCTGATGACGAGCTGGCAGTCGTCGGCGCGCAGTGTTTCCAGCCGCGGCACGCCGGAGGGGATGACGCGCAGCGCCACGCCCGGCGCCTGCGCGCGCAACCGGGCGGCCAGGGGCGGCAGCAGCAGGTCGCGCTGGAAGTCGTTGGCGGCAATGGTGAAGGTGGTCTGCCAGCGCGCCGGCTCGAACTCGCCGCTGTGGGCAAAGTGCTGCAACTGGCGCAGCAGGCCGCGTGCCTGCGCTGCCAGCTCCTCGGCCCGTGCCGTGGCCACGATGCCGCGGCCGCTTTTCACAAACAACGGGTCGCCGGTGATGGCGCGCAACTTGTCCAGCAGGTGGCTAACGGCCGACTGGGTGACACCCAGCCGCTGTGCCGCCCCGGTGACCGAGCCCGTCTCCACCACAGCCACCAAAAGCTGCAGCAAGCGGCCATCCAGGTCCGAATGATCGAATTTGCTCATGAGTCATATCATGATTCATGTCTTTATCTGGGTCAATGCTTTCGGAATACTTGCCCTATCCGTTTTGACTTATGTCACCCAAGGAGACCTCAGTGACCAGCGCGACCAAGCAGATTCCCGGCACCACGCCTTTTGACGGCGATATGGCCAAGAAGGGCTATGCCCTCAACAAGATGTGCTTCTCTTTCAACGAGAAAGCCAACCGCGAGGCCTTCGTGGCCGACCCCGAGGCCTACATGAAGCAGTACGGCCTGAACGAGGAGCAGGCTGCGGCCATCCGTTCCAAGCAGGTGCTGGCCCTGCTGGCTGCCGGTGGCAACGCCTATTACCTGGCCAAGTTCGCCGGCATCTTCGGGCTGGACATGCAGGACATCGGCGCCCAGCAGACCGGCATGACCAAGGAAGAATTCCGGGCCAAGCTCGTCGCGGCCAACAACCAGTAAAACGAGGAACGCACAACATGGCACAAATCATCGGTGGCCTGGCCACATCCCACATTCCCGCCATCGGCGGCGCCATTGCCAAGGGCCTGCAGCAGGAGCCCTACTGGAAACCCTTCTTCGACGGCTTTCCGCCCATCCATGAGTGGCTGGGCAAGGTCAAGCCCGATGTCTTGGTGGTGTTCTACAACGACCACGGCCTGAACTTCTTCCTCGACAAGATGCCGACCTTCGCCATCGGTACCGCGGCCGAGTACCGCAATGCGGACGAGGGCTGGGGCATCCCGACCATGCCGCCGGTGGCCGGCTGCCCGGAGTTGTCCTGGCATCTGGTCAACGAACTGATCGCCAAGGAGTTCGACATCGTGACCTGCCAGGAGATGCTGGTGGACCACGCCTGCACCCTGCCGCTCAAGCTGTTCTGGCCCAAGGATGCCGTGGCGCCGGTGCAGATCGTGCCGATCGACATCAACACCGTGCAGTTCCCGTTGCCCACCGCCAAGCGCGTCTACAAGCTGGGCAAGGCCGTCGGTGAGGCGATTCTTTCGTGGAAGAGCGACAAGCGCGTGGCTGTGATGGCCACCGGCGGCCTGAGCCACCAGCTCGAAGGCGAGCGCGCCGGCTTCATCAACAAGAAGTTCGACCTGCAGTTCCTGCAGAGCATGGAGACCAACCCCGAATGGGCCACCCAGTTCAGCGACCTGGAGTTGGTGGAGCATGCCGGCACGCAAGGCGTGGAACTGCTGATGTGGCTGGCCATGCGCGCAGCCCTCACAGCGGGTAGTGCTGGTGTGCGCAAGGTGCACAGCAATTACCACATCCCGATCTCCAACACGGCCACGGGCGTTCTGGCGCTGGAGCCGGTGGCGTAACGCAGCACCTCGTGCTATCTGGTTGATAGCATTTGGCGCTCATTCTGCAAGGGGTGGGCGCCTTTTTATTTTTGGTTTCTGCGTGGTCTTTCGCAGGGCCGGCGAGCGACTCACTTTCTCTTGCTTCGCCAAGAGAAAGTAAGCAAAGAGAAGGCGAGCCGGATTCGTCGCCCGGCTGCGCCGGTACGCTGCGTTGCTCGGCCTGAGCGGGGTGCGCGCAAACTCGGCTACGCCTCAAACATGCGCGCCCCTTTATCCGCCCAGCCCTGCGCTACTCGCCTCCTCATAACGGCGGGGGAAACCGGATACCCGATACCGAAGAAACAAGGACGCGCCATGGCGCGTCCTTGTTCGGTTGTTTTGGTCTTGGCTGTTTGGATTTCTATGCCGTGTGGCAGGGCTGAGCAGCGCAGCAGCGGGCGGATTAGGGCGGGCGTTGTTTGAGCGCAGCGAGTTTAGCCCGACCCCGCACGATGCGAGCAGCGCAAGGTACCGCGCAGCGGCCCTGACTTCGGCTGCCCTTCTCTTTGGTGACTTTCTCTTGGGCAAGCAAGAGAAAGTTACTGCACTGTCGGGCGCACATCCCGACACGGCTCCCCGCCAAGCAAGCAACAAGGAATCAATTTGCTATAAATTCAATAGCTGCCGGCGCAATAAACACAAGGGAGTAGACACAAAAAAGCCCGCAAGAAGCGGGCCTTTCCGTTGCCGAGCCAAACAGTCGTATCAGAGGCTGTCGGTAAAGCTGCGCAGCTTGTCCGAGCGGCTCGGATGCTTGAGCTTGCGCAGCGCCTTCGCCTCGATCTGGCGAATTCGCTCGCGCGTCACGTCGAACTGCTTGCCCACTTCCTCCAGCGTGTGGTCGCTGGTCATCTCGATGCCGAAGCGCATGCGCAGCACCTTGGCTTCGCGCGGCGTCAGGCTGTCGAGGATGTCCTTCACCACTTCGCGCAGGCCGGCCTGCATGGCGGCGTCCATCGGCGCGGTGTTGGCCGTGTCCTCGATGAAATCGCCCAGGTGGCTGTCGTCGTCGTCGCCGATGGGGGTTTCCATCGAGATCGGCTCCTTGGCGATCTTCATGATCTTGCGGATCTTGTCTTCCGGGATCTCCATCTTGGCCGCCAGGATGCCGGCGTCGGGCTCGAAGCCGAACTCCTGCAAGTGCTGGCGGCTGATGCGGTTCATCTTGTTGATGGTCTCGATCATGTGCACCGGGATGCGGATGGTGCGGGCCTGGTCCGCAATGGAGCGGGTGATGGCCTGACGGATCCACCAGGTGGCGTAGGTCGAGAACTTGTAGCCGCGGCGGTATTCGAACTTGTCGACCGCCTTCATCAGGCCGATGTTGCCTTCCTGGATCAGATCCAGGAACTGCAGGCCGCGATTGGTGTACTTCTTGGCGATCGAGATCACCAGGCGCAGGTTGGCCTCGATCATCTCTTTCTTGGCATTGCGCGAAGACGCTTCGCCTTCGTTCATGCGTTTGTTGATGTCCTTGAGCTCATCGAGTGGCACCACCACGCGGGCTTGCAGGTCGGCCAGCTTTTGCTGCAGGTCCTGCACCGGCGGAATGTTGCGGCCCATGACGGCGCTCCAGGGCTTGCCGGCGGCAGCCTGCTTCTCGATCCACTTGAGGTTGAGCAGGTTGGACGGCACGCGGTTGCCGTGCTTGTCGCGGCCGCTGAAGTCGGCAATGAAGTTTTCCTGCGGGTAGCCGCACTTGTCCACGATGATGCGGCGCAGTTCGCGCTCTTTCTTGCGCACGTCATCCACCTGGCCACGCACCATGTCGCACAGCTTCTCGATCGCCTTGGCGGTGAAGCGGATGGTCATGAGCTCTTCGCTCAGCGCCTTCTGCGCCTTCATGTAGGCGGGCGTGCCGTAGCCTTCCTTGTCGTAGACCTTGTGCACCTTCTCGAACAGCTGGCGCAGCTTGTCGAAGCGTTCCAGCGCCTGCTTCTTGAGCTCTTCCAGTTTCTTGGTCAGGGCCTTGGAGCCACCCTTGCCGTCATCGTCGTCGGCTTCGTCGAATTCGTCGAAGTCTTCTTCGGCCACATAGTCGTCGGCCTCGTTCGGGTTGGAGAAGCCGTCCACGATGGTGGTGATGACGACCTTGCCTTCGCGAATCTCTTCGCCCAGGCGCAGGATTTCAGCGATGGTGGCGGGGGAGGCTGAGATGGCTTCCATCATGGCCATCAGGCCGCCTTCGATGCGCTTGGCAATCTCGATTTCGCCCTCGCGGGTGAGCAGCTCGACCGTACCCATTTCACGCATGTACATGCGCACCGGGTCGGTGGTGCGGCCGAACTCGCTGTCCACGGTAGACAGGGCGGCTTCGGCTTCTTCCTCGGCTTCTTCTTCGGTGGCAGCGGTCGGACCGGTGTTGTTGAGCAGCAGGGTCTCGGCGTCCGGCGTCTGTTCGTACACCGCCACGCCCATGTCGTTCAACATGGAGATCACGACTTCCAGCGTCTCGGCATCAACCAGCTTGTCGGGCAGGTGGTCGGAGATTTCGCCGTGCGTCAGGTAGCCGCGCGTCTTGCCCAGCTTGATCAGCTGCTTGAGGCGCTGGCGGCGCTTGGCCAGGTCTTCTTCGGACAGGACGGTTTCGTCCAGGCCGAATTCCTTCATCAAGGCGCGTTCCTTCGCCTTGCTGATCTTCATGCGCAGTGGCTTGACCTTCTCACCCGGCGCAACAGCCGGTTCCTCGGCAAACTCGGCTTCGATGTCGGACAGGTCCAGGTCTTCAGACGGCTGGGCACCTGCCGCGTTCTTGGGCTTGCGGCCGCGCTTGGCGCCGGTCTTGGGCGCTGCACCATCGGCGGAGGCGGCCTTGGGCGGGCGGCCCGGTTTCTTCTTCACCACTTCTTCGGTGGCAACAGCAACGGTTTTCTTCACTTCAGCGGCCGGGGTCTTGGCGGCTTTTTCGGCTTTGGCAGGGGTCTTGGAGGCGGGCACTGATGGAACTTTCGTGGCGGGCTTCGGCAAGGCCTTGGCTGCCGGTTTGGCTACGGCCTTGGGGGCGGCAGCTTTCTTGGCAACGGGCTTCGGCGAGGCCTTGGCGACGGGTTTTGCGGCGGGCTTTGCAGGCTTCTTGGACTTTTGAGCGGGCATGAATCAACCTCAGGACATCAAAAACTGGCACAAAGAAACAAACACAGGCACCGAAAACGACCGGCGCAGTTGGGGGACAGAGGAGGGAATCCTCAAGGGCAAGATGGGAGGGCGATCATTTGGAATGCAGTCCTTGCGGTAAGGTGGCCGGTCGTGCACGTGGTGCTACGGTTGGCCTGGCCCGGAGGTGCTGCTGTCGCTCTTGCCGAAAATCAGTTGGGGATTATAGCCGGGGCCGGCAGAAATTCAATTCTGGCGGGGTTTTTCGGTGGTTTTGTGCTAGGCCGCCAAGGCCGGGCTTCTTTTTCGACCGACGGTCCAGCGCCTCCGCAGGGCTCAGCCCTAGTCCGATTTTTGTGGCGAGGCGGTTTCCAGCGCGCGCCGGCGCGTCTGCAGTTCACGGTAGCGTTCCAGCGCCGCCGGGTTGTTGAGGGACGCCTCGATGGCTTCGGTTTCCTGGGCCTTGAGGTGGTCGATCAGCATGCGGTTGAGCAGGTTGCGCAACTCGGCCATGGTTTCGCCATGGTCGTCGCCGGCCGCCAGGTCGGAGCCGGTCATGAGTTTGACGGCCAGCGCCTCGGCCGGGTGCTCGCGCAGCCCTTCGCGCAGTGCTGCCCAAGGCTGCGGGCCGTGTTCGTGCAATTGGCTTTCCAGCCAGCTCAGGAGCGGGCCGTGCGGCTCCGGTAACTCGCACAGCAGGTGGTGGTCTTCGCTCGAGAGGCTGTCCCAGATGCCGCTGTGCGCCAGCAGCAGGCGGGCCGCATGGTCGGCCCGGTTGACCAGTTGCGCACGCACGCGGGGTGGCCGCGGCGCCCATTTTTTACTGAATTTCGAGCTGTAGCCCTCGCCATCATTGCGCCAGGTGCTATTGTTTTCGGAGCGGTTGGCGGGCGGGCGCTCGCGCTCGCTGCTGCGCGCCGGCGGGTTCCAGAGTTCGCTCAGTTCCTGGCTGCCCAGCTGCACCAGCTCGGCGATTTCGGTCAGCAACTGGCGCTTGAGCGCGCCGTCGGGCAACTGGCTCCACAGCGGCTTGGCATTGCTGGCCAGGTGGGCGCGGCCTTCGGCGCTGGAGAGGTCGCAGCCTTCGCGCGCCGCCTCGATCAGGAAGCGGCTCAGCGGCACGGCCTCGCTGACGCAGCGGGCAAAGGCCTCTTTGCCAAATTCGCGGATGTAGCTGTCGGGGTCGTGTTCGGCGGGCAGGAACAGGAACTTGACGCTGCGCACATCGGTGGCGTAGGGCAGGGCGCCGTCGAGCGCCTTGCGCGCGGCGCGCCGGCCGGCGGCGTCGCCGTCGAAGCTGAAGACCACGGTGTCGGTGAAGCGGAACAGTTTCTGCACGTGTTCGGTGGTGCAGGCGGTGCCCAGCGTGGCCACCGCGTTGGGAAAACCCAGCTGCGCCAACGCCACCACGTCCATATAACCTTCGGTCACCAGCGCGTAACCGAGGTCGCGGATGGCGTTGCGTGCCTCGAACAGGCCGTAGAGTTCACGCCCCTTGCTGAACACCGGCGTTTCCGGCGAGTTCAGGTACTTGGGTTTCTCGTCGCCCAGCACGCGCCCGCCAAAGCCGATGCACTCGCCCTTGACGTTGCGGATCGGGAACATGATGCGGTCGCGGAAGCGGTCGTAGCGCTTTTCCTCGCCGCTGTTGTTCTCTTCCGCGTTGGTGATGACCAGGCCGCTTTCCACCAGCAGCGGGTCGTCGTATTGCGGGAACACGCTGGCCAGCGAGCGCCAGCCTTCAGGCGCATAACCCAGGCCGAACTGCTTGGCGATTTCGCCGGACAGGCCGCGACGCTTGAGGTAGTCAATGGCCCGGGGTGCGCTTTTCAGATGTTTGCGATAGGCCTCGCCGGCCTTGTCCAGCACATCGTTCAGCGTGGCCTGTTTTTGCCGCTGCTCGGCGGCACGCGCACGGTCCTGCGGGCTGGCCTCGTCCTCCGGCACCTGCAGGCCGTAATGCTGGGCCAGTTCCTTCACCGCTTCGATGAAGCTCATGCCGGTGTGTTCCATCAGGAAGTTGATGGAGTCACCGTGCTTGCCGCAGCCGAAGCAGTGGTAGAACTGCTTGGTCGGGCTGACCGTGAACGAGGGCGACTTCTCCGCGTGGAACGGGCACAAGCCCATGAAATTGGCGCCCCCCTTCTTGAGCTGCACGTAGCGTCCGACGATCTCGACGACGTCGGCGCGCGCTAGCAGCTCCTGGATGAAGGATTGGGGGATGGCCATACGGTCGATTGTAGGAAGACTGGTGACAGCTTCTGTTGTCAGACACAAAAAAGCCGGCCAACCCGTCTGCTATATGAAGTAAAAACGACCATACCAGCGTGTGAGTGATTGGTAGAAATTGCTTTTCGATTGTTAACTCTAATATTTCGGCCAGCCTTCGGGCTGGCCGATTTCATTTGGGCTCTGCCAAAATCCAGCAATTCATCCCAGTGGGAACCAAGCGGCTGTCCTGATCGAACCCCAAGCAGCCAGCTCGTTCGCACTGCGCTGGCAGAAGTCGGCTTCAGGCTGGTTGAAGTCACTTGTTTTCGCGGCGCCAATGTCTGCTGCCGTCAATACCAGTCATAGGGCCTCTCTCAGCCTAGCTGGCAGTCTCAGTACGCGAAACAGCCGTTCCAAGGCACTGGCGTGGCCTAGCCTGCGCCAGCTCGGCCATGGTTGCCGACGGCGCCCGTGGCAGGCTTATAGCTTTGCGGGGCGCGTCGCCAGATAGTCCTCCGGAAGCTTCGCCTCGCCATTTGAGCCCCATTCGACCTGCGCGATACCCTGCCACAGTGCTTCAAGTCGGCGCCGTTCCGTTTCGTTCGCGCCCGCGCCAGAGTCGAATGCCAGCGCAGCCTGCAGGTCGGCCAATAGCTGGGCTTCGCTCCATGGTTTTGGGAGGTAGCGGAACACCCCGGCGCGATTGACGGCCGAGAGCACGGTGCCGAAGTCGTCCGCCGCGCTAAGCATCATGCGCACCGTGCGCGGGTCCAGCTCCCTGGCGAGAGCGAGCAGCGTCACACCGTCCAGCCCTGGCATGCGGTAGTCGCTGATCAGCACGTCAAAGCGCTCCTGCCGCAGGCGTTGCAGGGCAAGCAAAGGATCGGCGCATATCTCGACGTCCAGCTGCTTTAATGTGTAATGCCGCTGCAGCAATCGGCGCAGGGCGTACAGCACCGGCGCCTCGTCGTCGACAATCAGCAAGCGCTTCATGGGGTCACCTCCTGGGGCAGTTGCACGGCCAGTTTGAGCGTCAGGCCATGTTTGGTTTCGAAGGCACGGATGCGGCCGATGAGATCGTCGGTCAGCCGCTGGCCGACCGACAGCAGAAGTACACCCTCGGGCGACACAAAATCCTGTGTCAGCGTGTGGCCGGGGCGCAGCTCCGCGGTGGGCAGGCGCAGCACCTGCGCGGCCGGCTTGGGCGGCGCGGTCGAGAACAGGCTGGCGAAGGCATCCACCACGGTCGGGTCGAACTGGCTGCCGCGCCCGGCAAGCACCGCGCGGCGGGCTTCGAGCGGGCTCAGGGCCTGACCATCGATCCGGCCGTTGCGCAAGTCCTCGTGGGCGTCGGCCACCGCCAGGATGCGGGCCCCGAGCGGGATGGCCGTGCCACGCAGACCATCGGGGAAGCCCTGCCCATCCCAGCGCTCGTGGTGGGCGCGGATCAGCGGTGCCACACCCTGCATGTCGTCACTGGCCAGCAAGGCCTGCTCGCCGAGCACCGGGTGCAGCTGGTAGCGGTACAGCTCATCGCGGTCGAGCCGGTTCACCGGTCGCACCAGCACGGTGTCACTCAGTCCGATGTGACCGATGTCGTGCAGCAGCGCGGCAATCGCAAGATTCTGTGTAGTCTCGGCATCCAGCGTCATCGCACGCGCGATACGCCGGGCCAGGTCGGCCACTTGTCGGGCGTGTCCGACCTGGGCGCTGCCGCGCATCTCGATCAGCGCGGTGAAGGCCTTGATCGACGTCAGGTAGTTGCGCTTGAGCTTGTCGTTGGCGGCGGCCAGTTCCTCGGTGCGCGCGGCGACGCGGGCCTCCAGCCCCGTGTTCAGTGCCTTCAGCTCATCATTCTGCTGTTGCGTCAGACGCTACAGCGCCAGCTTGTCGGCTTCGAGTTGTTGGCTCTGCGCGACCTGGCTCAGGGTCAGCACCAGCTCCTCATCGTTCCAGGGCTTGGTGATGTAGCGGTGCAGCCAGCCGCGGTTGATGGCGGCGATGGTCGAGCCCAGATCAGCCTGGCCCGTCAGCAGCAGTCGCGCGACTTGCGGCCAGCCGAGGCGGACTTTTTCGAGCAGTTGCACGCCGTCCATGCCCGGCATGCGCATGTCCGACAACACGGCATTGACAGGTTCTGTGGCGAGCAAGGCCAGCGCCTCTTCGCCATTCGCGGCCGTCAGGATGCGCCAGCCCGTCGCACGGAACAACCGCCGCAGCGCGGCCAGGATGTTCGGTTCGTCGTCGACGGCCAGCACCGTCCAGCTTGGGTTGGCGGCCGTCACGCCTCACCCCCCTCGACACCCGGGCGCCGCACCGGCAACGTGACGCGGAAGCACGAACCGCGGCCCGGTTCGCTGCGCACGTCGATACGACCATGATGCTTTTGCACGATGCCATAGGCCAGCGACAGGCCCAGGCCGGTGCCGCGGCCAATCGGCTTGGTGGTGAAGAAGGGGTCGAAGATGCGGGCCAGCTGTTCGGGGGCGATGCCGCTGCCGTTGTCCTCGACCTCGACCCAGACTTCATCCCCGGCATCGCCGCTGCGCACGACGATCAGGCCGCGCTCCGGACCGATCGCATGGGCTGCGTTCACGAGCAGGTTCAGGAACACCTGGTTCAACTCGGATGGCAGGCACTCGATGTCAGGCAAGTTGCCATACTCGCGGCGGACGTCCGCCCGGTACTTGATCTCGTTGGCGACGATGTTCAGCGTCGAATCGATGCCCTGGTGCAGCGAGGCCCAGACCCACTCCTGATGCGTATCGACACGCGAGAAGTCCTTCAGGTCCTGGACGATCTTGCGCACGCGCGACAGGCCTTCCTTGGACTCGCCCATCAGCATCGGGATGTCCTGCTTCAGGAAGTCGAGTTCGACCCGCTCACGCAAGGCCGCGAGCCGGGTCGCCATGACGCTGTCGGCCAGCGCCGGTTCGGCCTGCTCGTAGGCTTCAAGCATCTCGAACAGGCGCTGGAGATAGGCTTCCAGCGTGCCGAAGTTCGAGAACACATAGCCGATCGGGTTGTTGATTTCGTGTGCCACGCCGGCGGCGAGCTGCCCGATCGACGCCAGCCGTTCAGACTGCAGCAACTGGTTCTGCGCGCTGCGCAGACTTTCGTTCAGCGTACGCAGTTCCTGGTTCGCGCGTTGTAGCGAGATGAGTTCGGCATCAGACATGGTTTTCCTTCAGTGAAGCAGCGCCTCGCAGACGGTTTCAAACTGGGCCTCGGCCTGCGCAAAGACCCGCATGCAGGCCGCTTCGTCCAGGCCACAGGCGGCCCAGACCGGCAGCACCAGCGGCGGCACCGATTCGTCGACGTCGCCCGCCAGACCGAGAGCGTGCGCGATGGCATCGGCCACATGGGCGATGCCCGTCAGCGTGAGCCCGGCGCTGACTGGCGGCACGTGATGCTGATGGATGGCATCGACGATGGCCGGTGCGAAATTCCACTGTCGTGCGATCAGCTTGCCGACCTCGGCGTGATCGATGCCGAGCACGGCGTACTCGGCATCGCCCAAGGGGCAATCCTTGTCGTGCCGCCACTGTTCGACTTCGGCATAGGCCGGTGCAAACGCGCTGGCCAGCGCCAGCCGGCCGATGTCGTGCAGCAGCCCCACCGTGAACGCCAGGTCCGCGTCGTCACGCCCCAGTTCGGTGGCCAGTACCTGGGCACACAGGGCACTGCCGAGTGAATGGCGCCAGAACGCGTCATGGTCGAAGCCGGGGTGGCGGCCGAAGCTGCCGGCCAGGCCCGCGGCCGTGACGGCGTCGCGTACCGTGCGCAGGCCCAGCACAGTGATCGCCTCGGCCACCGAGCGGACCTGGCGGCCGCGGCCGTAGAACGAGGAGTTGGCCAGGCGCAGGAGCTTGGCGGTCAGCGCCTGGTCGCGCGAAATCTTGGCAGCGTACTGCGTGGCGCTGAGTGCCTCGTGGCCAAGCGACTCGATCAGTTCGAGCACGACCGAGGGCAGCGGTGGCAGGTCGCGCAGCGCGGCGAGCAGCTCGTCGCGGGCGATCGGTCGAACCGGCGTGTTCATTGCTTCAACTCCTGGCGGTAGCGCTGCACCAGGGACAGCAGCGGATGCACCCGTCCGTTGCGCAGGCTGTGGCGAAACAGGTGCGTCGGCGCCACCGGCGGTTTGTCAGAGGTGTCGGGATGGTTCATTTCAAGGCTCCTATCTGCGGCAGCAGCACCACAAGACGGCCGCGCGCATTGCCGACCAAGAGCCTGCTCATGGCCCACCAGCGACGCCCCGCCAGCGTGACCAAGATGGAATCGCCGTCCAGCGCCCGCTGCAGGTTCGGGGGCAGATGCTCGGTCGCGGTCCCTCCTAGAAACTCGCCACGCAGCCTGCACAGCGCCTGGGCCGGCGCGTTGGCGAAGACCAGCAGGCCTTCGTCGTCGACGCCGAGCACCGGCACCGGCACGGCATCCAGGAGTTCCTGCGCGGCCTCGCGGCTGCTGACCTCAAGCTGGTTCTGCTCGCGCTGTGCACTCAGCAGCGTCTGCAGCCGCCGGTTCAGCTCGGCCAGGTCCCGGTTGGCGGTCTGCACCTCCTGTTCAAGACGGCGGTTCTCGTCGGCCATCTCCTTCAAGGTGAAGGCCTCGCGCAGGTGGGCGCGCAGCTGATCGTCGTCCCAGGGCTTGGAGAGAAATTTGTAGATCGCCCCCTCGTTGATGGCGTCGGTGATCGACTGCAGTTCGGTGTAGCCCGACAGCACCAGCCGGATCGTCTGCGGGTACAGCTGCTTGGCCCGGCGCAACAGCTCGACGCCGGTCATGCCGGGCATGCGCTGGTCGGACAGGATCACGTCGACGTCGTGCCGCGCCAGCAACTGCAACGCCTCCTCGGCGCTGGTGGCGCTGAGCACCTGCCAGCCCTCGCCGCGCAGCAGCCGGCGCAGGGCCGCGAGGACGTTCTCCTCGTCGTCAACCAGCAGCAGGGTGCGCTGCCGGGACCGCCGGCCCAAAAGCGTCGGATCGATCTGCCGGCCGTCGCGCAGCAGGGATTCGACCGCAGCCGCCGGCAGTGCAGCGCTGAACCAGCGGCCCTGCATCTGGTCGCACTGGTTGGCGGCCAGCAGCGCCGCCTGGCCTTCGCTTTCGACACCTTCGGCCAGCACCTTCATCCGCAGCTGGTGGGCCATGGTGATGATGGCCCGCGTGATCGACACATCTTCCGTGGGTGCGGTGACGTCGGGCACCAGGGAGCGGTCGATCTTGACCACGTCGACTGGCAGCCGGCGCAGGTAGCTCAGGCTCGAGTAGCCGGTGCCGAAGTCGTCGAGTGAGACCTCGACACCGAGCGCACGCAGCGCCTGCAGGTGTTGCACCGCCTGATCGAGGTTGGCGATCAGCATGCTCTCGGTGACCTCGACGCCGAACAGCTGCGGGTCCAGGCCGCTCGCAGCGAGCAGGCCTTCGATGCGCCGCGCCAGGTCCGGCTGCAGCAGCTGGCGTGCTGACAGATTGGCCGCCATTCGCAGCGGCGGCAGACCCGCACGCTGCCAGGCTGCGGCCTGCTCGATGGCGCGACGCAACACCCAGTCGCCTATGGGAACGATCAGGCCGGTCTCTTCGGCGATCGGGATGAAACGGTCCGGCGCGATGGGGCCCAGCGTCGGGTGCTGCCAGCGCAGCAGAGCCTCGACGCCAACGATGCGGCCCTGCACCAGGTCGACCTGCGGCTGGTAGTGCAGTTCGAGCTGCTCGTCGCGCAACGCCTGGCGCAGCGCGGTCTCCAGGGCCAGCCGTTCGGGGTCGTCGTCCTGCGGTGTGCCGGCATAGACGCTGACCTGGTTGCGGCCCAGCAGCTTGGCCTGGTGCAGCGCGGCGTTGGCACGCCGCAGCAGGATCTCCGCGCGATCGCCGTCGGCCGGTGCCGCTGCGATGCCGATGCTGCAGGTCAGGTAAATCTCCTGCCCCTCGATCAGCATCGGCCGCGCGATGCTGTCGAGCAGGGCCTGCGCCGTGTACAAGGCCTCCGCCGGCGTGGCCTCCATCACGACGACGAACTCGTCCCCGCCGCGGCGCGCCACCAGATCGACGTTGCGCATGGCGGCGACGATGCGCTGCGCCACCTCGCGCAGCGCCGCGTCACCGATGTGCAGGCCTAGGCCGTCGTTGATGCGCTTGAAACGGTCGAGCTCCAGCACTAGAACCGCGGTGGGTGTGCCGGCCTGCAGGGTCGCGCTCAAGCGCTCGACGAGCAGCTGACGGTTCGGCAGCCCGGTCAGTTCATCGAACTGCAGCAGTTGCCGGATGCGTCGTTCCGCGGCGCGGCGTTCGCGCAGGTCGTCGATGCAGACATGGGCGAAGGAAGTGTCGCCGCTGATCACCAGGCTGACGGAGACATCGACCGGGATCTCATGGCCCTCGTGGTGGCGCAAGCGGGTCTCAAAACGCAGCGAACCACGATCACACAGCTCCTGCCAGCGCTGCGGCCACTGCGTCTCGTCGACCTCGGGGTCGATGTCGGGCACCCGCAGCCGCAGCAGTTCAACGCGCTCCAGGCCCAGCAGGCGGCAGGCCGCCGGATTGGCATCGTGCAGGGCCCCGTCGGGCCCGACCTGGAGCAGTGCGTCGTTGGCCTGTTCGACGGCTTGGCGGGTCAGCAGCAGTTGGTGTTGTGCCTGCTCCCGTTCGCTCACGTCACGCGCAGAAGGGATCAGCCAGACCACGCGCCCGTCCGGCCCGTAAAGCGGTAGCAGCGAAAAATCCATCACCAGTGTCGTGCCGTTGCTGGTGGCCACGCGTGCATCGAAGCGCGATGCTTCACCGCGCGCTGCGCTGGCCAGTGCCTGCTGGAGCTGCTTTCGCGACAGCTCACAGCCCTGCCACCAGGGGGTGGCGTCAAAGCGCTGGCCGAGCACCTGCTCCGGCGTGCAGCCTATGGCCTGCAACGCCGCCTGGTTGGCGTAGTGCAAAGTGCCGTCGACGTCGAGGAGACCTGCAAAGACCGAGGGGCCCAATCGGTCCAGCACCTCGTGCAGAGAGAATTCAGGGCCGGGAAGCTGGTGGCCGGTCGCCACCAGTGCCAGCTTGGCATCACGGGGCGGCATGGTCCATGCAGGGAGGATTGAACATGCACTCAGTCTGTCCGGCAAATTGCCCTTGTGGTGTGAGCAGTTGGGCGCGCCGTCGACCGGATCAGATCATCGGGCGCGACGCGACATCGACGCGCGGGGCATCATCGACTAGCCGTGCCAATGTGCGCATGGCACGCTCAAGCGCATCGCTCCAGGGTTGGCCACAGGTCAGTCGTATGCAGTGTTGGAACTCGGCGCGCGTGGAGAACATCGGCCCCGGGGCCACGCTGATGCCCTGTGCCTGTGCGGCACGGTGCAGCGCTATAGCGTCGACGCCGACGGGCAATTCGACCCACAGGAAGTAGCCGCCCGCCGGCCGTACCACCCGCGTTCCATTTGGAAAGAGCCGGTTCACGGCGTCGAACATGCTGTCGCGCTGTGCTTTCAAAGACAGGCGCAGGCTGCGCAAGTGGCGGTCGTAGCCACCTTCCTGAAGATACTCGGCGAGAGCTGCTTGCACCGGAATCGACCCCGAGAGGCTCGTCGTCAACTTTAGCCGTTCGACTTCGCGCGTGAACCTGCCCGGGTTGGCCCAGCCAACGCGGTAACCCGGCGCCAGGCATTTCGAGAACGACGAGCAATGCAGCACCAGACCACGGCGGTCAAAAGCCTTGGCAGATAGTGGCGCCGTCTTGCCTTCGTAGAGCTCCGCGTAGACGTCGTCTTCGATCAGCGGTAAATCGTGTCGAGCGAGCAGTTCGACGAGGTCACGCTTTTTTGCCTCTGGCATCAGGCTGCCAAGCGGGTTCTGGAACGTCGTCGTCAGCCAACAAGCCTTCGGGCGGTGGAGTTCGATCACCTGGGCCAGGCGGCCGAGATCGATGCCCTCGCGCACATGGGTCGGCACCTCGATGGCGCGCAGGCCCAGGCGCTGCAGCGCCTGCAGCGCCATGTAGAAGGTCGGGG
>Ga0208121_100053_pt1 | contig 68238 bp, 60 predicted proteins | sample LakWasMet62_LOW9_2_FD_183894 | JGI IMG/M metagenome (GOLD analysis project Ga0208121, IMG submission 183894) | Freshwater sediment methanotrophic microbial communities from Lake Washington under simulated oxygen tension - Sediment Metagenome... | ecosystem: Environmental > Aquatic > Freshwater >... | reverse complement strand
TAGGCAATCCCCTGACAGGCTTACAAAACTTAGCCACTAAAAGCTGTAAGGTGGTTTGCTACTCGAAACCACCCACAAATAAGGCTATTTCGCCGATTTGGAAGACCCTTGCGAATCGGCGCTTAATCCACATTCACCGATGCTTTTGACATTATTTACTTGCTTGCCGATACACTTGTATTCCGGGTTAATTTTCGTAGCCTGTTTTTTACAGATTATGGTACTACTGACCACCGTATAAGGGTCACCGACCCCAGTTACGCCCGTTTTTCCAGAAGATTCCAACTGTATTTGAGCCCTAGCATCAGCTTCTGTGTCCGCATTTCCAGTAGCTGTTACGATGTGCTTACAACTATGCCTCTTCTGAGAATCATTAAAGCCAGCTTGTCTCTTTTCTTCGAGTTTTTGCCTTTCCTCGCCTTCAGCTATTTCTTTTTCTTTTTGAGCTTTTTCAGCAGCAAGTTGCGTCTTTTTTTCGGCGTCTAATTTTTTCTGCTCGTCGCCAATAATCACAATCTTCTTTTTACTTGTCGGCACAAGATCTTGTGAAACTGCGGATGCATTTTTCTCTCGCTTTTTTTGTGGTTGAGCCGGTTTCTGGGTGTTTTCAGTTAATTGCGAACCATCACTGTACGAGTATGGGAATTCACACTCATACTGTTGCTCCATCGATACGGTACCGAGTGTTTTGCATGTACATTCCCCGATGCTAATCAACTTGTTGGGGCCTGAGGAAAAAGAATCGATAACTTCAGGTATACGCCTCTGGCACCACGTACTAACTTGTTTTTTATCGAGTGTTGATGAATAGGCTAGTTCCTTAACAATCCGCCCCGTATCTTTTAATTTTGCTTCTTTATCAGCCTTTTCCTTATGAACCAGGTCTGAGGCGGGAACGGTGGGGTTTGTATCAACAGGTCCAGCATTAGAGACGCTTGAAATTACAAGCAACAACAAAACAGCGAATATTCTCATTTAAGAGCTCTTTAAATTTAATAAACAAAAACCTAAACGAATAAGAAGGCATTCGCCCAGGCCAATTAAGCCTAATTTTAACTGTTAGCGTCGGTCATTACAAAGCTGTAAGCCGGTTTCGCGCAAGCAATCCACCAACATGACGGCAGGCTGTCATCGGCGTTGTACGTATGTGGCGGTTTGCTACGCGAAACCGCCTTACGGGACCTGAGCATCATCGAAGGAGGCACTTTCGAACCTGGCCGGACTGGGCTGTTACTCCGATCGAAACGTCCCGCCTATTCAGAGCGTTGCCGCTTAGACCTTCCAGGTTTTTAAAACCTGGAAGGTCTGCCGTTCGGCTTGTTTCCCGCCTAATGCTTTTTCCTTAACTGAAGGGCCGGATCTAGTCTGGAATAAAATTGTCTCAAGAACCTCGAAAGGAATGTGAAGAATGCGGGTATGACGCCGTCAGCGACAAATCTTCGGCTGATATTTTTCGTGCCTTTCGTGCCTTTCGTGTTTTTCGTGGACAGTGCGTAACATCACTTACTAACTACCAAACCATTCTAGGCGACGACGGCAAACCGGCGTTTGTAGTGCTACCCTATGCCGATTTCGTTAAACTGCCCGGCGTTGTTCGCCCCGGCATGATTCCGAACGCTGTCGTTGGTAAGCGCGTCATGGATGGGGTCAGCATGCTGCAAGCCTGGCGTGAATACTTGATGCTGACTCAAACCGACATGGCAGAACGCATGGGTATTAGCCAAGCAGGTTACGCGCAGATTGAGGCCGCCAAGCGTCCACGCAAAGCCACGCTGCAAAAAGCCGCCGATGCCTTGGGCATTATGCTGGAGCAGTTGGTGTCTTGAGTTCGTTGGGCTGAGGTAGGATGCCCAACACTATTCAGCCCCGATCTGAGGCGCATTTTATGAGCAGTTTGGGCGGAGAGAAGACTTGACGCACTAAATAAACGTATATACAGTTATTAGCATGAAAAAGAAACTCACCTGGGACGAAACCAAACGGCAAGCCAACCTGCAAAAGCATGGATTGGACTTTGCCGATGCCGGGGAAGTGTTCAAATCGCGTTATCGTTTGGATCTAATGGTCGAGAGAAATGGCGAGCAGCGCCTACAGTCTTTTTCGTATGTGATGAATCGGCTGGCGGTTTTATCCTTGGTTCATTTGGATCGCAACAATACGGTGCGGGTCGTCAGCTTTCGGCCTGCAAGCCAACTAGAATCGGAGATGTATTATGAGTGGCTCGAAAACAACGTCAATGAGTCGTGAGCAAATTCTTGAAGCGATGAAAACGCCACCACCCGGCGGTTATTACGTTTGGGACGGTGTTGATGAAGATGATCGCCCCGCGACTGAGGAAGAATTACGTGCAGGCATTGCGTTAGCGCGAAGCCGTGGGCGTCCGGCTGGTTCAGATAAAACCCAGATTGCATTGCGTGTTGACAACAGTGTGTTGGAGGCTTTTCGTTCCACGGGTAAGGGCTGGCAAACGCGCATGAACGAGGCATTGAAAGAATGGCTTAAAGAACATGCGGCGTAGTTCCGGCATGATCTCCAATGCCGTCGTTGGTAAGCACATTATGGATGGGGTCAGCCGTGTAGGTCGGCAACTGCGTTTCGTTGCCTGACAATAGAAGCTTTCTGCCGCATTTATTTAACCCACACCAACTCATTCCAACTTGTCGTATAGCTCTGCGACATCCGTTCCGTTCTCGACTTCCAAGTCTTATCAAAACCGGTGCCGCGACTGAAATAGCCTTCGGAAAGCGCCGGTTGATTGGGTCGATAGCCTTCATTAATTGGCGGTTCTCGGTAGGCAAGCCTGTATCGGCAAAATCGAACAATTCCAGCTGGCCGGGCGACGCTTCCGGCTGAATGCGGCTGAGTTGCACGCCGCATTTATGGTAGCCGTAACCCGCTTTGAATATTTCCTTTAGCAAACGATTGGCGGTGGCGATGATTGCGCGGCTGTCCTGGGTGGCGGCATCCAGCTTTACGCTGGCCGATGGCTGGTATTGCGGTTCTTGCGGATTAAACGGGTTGGTTCTGATAAAAACGGTGATGCAGCCGGTCACCGAATGTTGTTTTCTGAGCTTTTCCCGGCGCACCGGGTCCGATAAATCCAGTACGCCTTCGGTTTTTTTCATTTTTTAGCGGCAAAATTAGCCAGTTTAGCCAGCGTTTTAGTCGGCCCCATGCCGACGCAGACCGGAATGCCGGTGGCTCGGGACACGGTCTTTCTGATTAAAACGTGCCGGAGTTTGACCCGAGGCGTCCGGTTGACGGTAGGACTTCATCATCCAGACTAGGGGCAAGGCCGTGTATAAAGTTCGGGCTGAGGTTATGAGATTCAGCGCGATCCTCAAGGGTGAAGTTTCGGTAGCCTGCGGCTTGTCGACAGTGCCTGGGCGTTTTTTGGAGGTTTGACGCTTGGTGAGTTCGCCAATAATAAATCCGATGCCGCCGGCCAGCAGCAAAGTTGCCGGAGCGGTCATTTGTTGGTGTATCTTCCGAACCAATGTCGTTGTGCGGATGCCGACCTCCTGTTGACGATTCAACACCTGCCGCTCGGCAGCATTGATTTGAGCTGTCAGGGATTTGGGCATCATGATTTCTCCTGGTCGCGGCGCTCTGGTGGCCTGGACCGAAGAGTGCGGAGGGTGGCCGGAAATTGCAGATAACGACTTTTGCGGCGTATCACAGCACAGAGAATCAACGCGAGTAACAAATTGAAAACAACGGCAAGCAGTATGGCGCTACTCGCCACGACGCCATGCTCGACCAGCCACAGCACGGCGGCGGCCAGGAGCCCCAGCCATGCGCCGATTAACAAAACGGCAACCATCGCTCCCGCTATGAGCATGGACACCAAGCTATCGCCCGCCCGCTGCGTTTCCAGCGCGGCGAGACGGAAGCGATCATGGCTTAGCTCACGTAGCTCCTGCCATAACGACTGGGCATCTTCGAGCACACCAGAACCTTTTACCGGCTCGCCGCGCGTTGCAGTTGGTCCGGGAGCTTCATCATTTACGGCGTTCGGAGCCATGATGCTTGCCCGTTCTAACGGCCGCTTAGCAGTCGGCTCAGCAGAAAGCCTGCCGCTACTGCGATACCCAGCGACGTTATGGGATTGTCGTGAACATAACCGCGGCACTGGTTCATCATTCGCTGCTCGGCACTTTTCAGTTGATCGCCTTTTTCACCCATTGCTTCAGCGGCCTGACTGGTTGCACTGGCTATCTTATCGACAACTTCATGTGCGGAATGGGATGCTTTGTCTATAGTTTCCATGATGGTTTCCTCTCTGTTTTGAGCCGTTTGTCATTCGGGTTTATGGTCATTTACGGTCGGACGGACAGCCGCTTAACAGGCGGCTCAGCAGAAAGCCGCCTGCTATGGCAATGCCTAGTGATGTAACGGGATTGTCGCGGACATAGCCGCGACAATCTTCCATCAATTGCTGTTCGACATTTTTTAGTTGCGCTCCTTTTTCGCCAATCGCTTCGGCGGCCTGATTGGTCGCATTGGCGATCTTATCGACAGCCTCATGCGCAGAATGTGATGCGTTGTCTATTGTTTCCACGATGGTTACCTCTCTAGTTTGAGCCGCATGCCAGTTACGGAGTCAAGATTTATAACGTTTAACGGTTGGCCTAGCATCGGCTCGATAGACGGCCCAGAACAAAGCTGACCGCCGCTGTGATAAGTACGGACGTTATGGGATTATCGCGGACATAACCGCGACAATTTTTCATCAAGTGCTGTTCGGCATTTATCAGTTGTTCGCCTTTTTCGCCCAGTGTTTCAACGGCCTGATGGGTCGTACTGGCGATCTTATCGTAAGCCTCATTGGCCAGATCAGCTGCTTTGTCTATAGTTTCCATGATAGTTTCCTGGTTTATTTGAGACGCATGTCATTCTTGACCGAATTCACACCTTTAACGTTACGGGCAATTTCGATCGCTTTGTTAATATCGGCACGCGAAGTCACGAAGCCGCTCAATTGAACTACGCCCTTGAAGGTTTCAACATTGATCTCGGCGGAGCTTAAGCCAGGCTCATTTAATAGGGCTGCTTTAACCTTGGTGGTGATAACACTGTCATCAACATACTCGCCGGTTCCCTCGTGCTTTTCCGTCGATGCGCAACCTGCGGCAGTCAGTAATGTCAAGGTCAAAAAAAATGCGGAAAAAACTCTAATTAGGTATTTCATGATTACATCTCCAGTTAAGTGACTATCCCAGCAGACTGATAAAACCCTTTGATGCCCTTAGACAGGATCAGGGCAAACGGGCTACCGAGATAAGTGTTAAATACAAAAAAAAGCCGATGCTGTTCCGGCAACTGATTAAAGGTTTAGTGTCGAATACTCGACAAAAACCTTAAAGACACTTTAGCCGCAAAATTTGCTGTAGTCGGTACGGTAGAGCACATACCGGCAGTGTGGACACCTTAAGGAACGCGCACGAAATAACTTCAACAACTTGCTCCCTCTCCCTTCGGGAGAGGGGTGGGGTGAGGGGATAAGATGCTCAAGTTATTTTGTGCATATTCTTAAGCTGTAATTTCCATGAAAACCGTTCCACTTTAGTTAGTCAGTGCCAACATCTCTCATGGTTGTTGGGTTGGTCACCATGCCAGCCAGCGCCGCAGCAGCCATTGGATTCTCGGCGTCAGACGCGTGCGATTGTAGGCGTCCGCTGCCTTCTTGATGGCTTCGGCCTGGGTCGGATAAGCGTGGATGACGTGGGTGAGGGTACGCAGTCCGATTCCTGCGACCATAGCCAGCGTGATCTCATTGATCATATCGCCCGCATGACGGGCGACGATTGTCGCGCCGAGAATCCGGTCCGTCCCCTCCTTGACGTGGATCTTCACGAAGCCCACTTCCTCGTCGTCGGCGATCGCGCGGTCCACGTCGTGCATCGGGATGGTGAAGGTCTTCACCGGGATGTCCCGCTCGCGCGCCTGCCTCACATAAAGCCCGACATGAGCGATTGCCGGATCGGTGTAGGTGCACCACGGAATCGTCAGTGCACTCAGACGCTGACGGCCGAGGAACAGCGCATTCTGGACCACGATGCGCGCCGATGCGTCGGCGGTATGGGTGAACTTGTGCTCCAGGCAGGCATCGCCGGCGGCATAGATGCGCGGGTTGCTGCTGCACAGGAAATCATCGACCCGGATGCCGGTGACAGTGTCGAAATCGACGCCCGCGGCTTCCAGATTAAGGCAGTCGACATTCGGTACCCGGCCGGTGCCGACCAGAATGGCATCGACCGCTACCGTGGTGCTGTAGTCGTCGCTGACCAGATCGACGAGCTTCTGCCCGCCTTCCACGCGTATGTTGACGGCTCTGGTATTCAGGCGCACCTCGATGCCGTCGCGCGCAAATGCATCCGAGAGGAGCTGTGCGGCGTCGCGCTCTTCCTTGGGCAGGAACAGCGGTTTTTCCTGGGCAATAATGGTCTGCGCTCCGAAGCGGCAGAACGCCTGCGCCAGTTCGCAGCCGAGCGGGCCGCCGCCGATGACCAGCAGGCGGCGCGGCAGCTCGGTCAGGTCGAAGATGTTCTCGTTAGTCAGATAGTCGGTCTTGACGAGGCCGGGAATGCAGGTTGTGTTTGGCCGTGCGCCGGTAGCGATAAGCGCCTTTTTGAAGCGTAGTTTCGTGCCATCCACGGTCAGCGTATCGGTTCCGGTGAAGTACGCCTGGCCGAAGAAGACATCCACGCCGGCCGCGATCAGCCGGCGCACCGAATCGGAGCGGCTGATGCGGGCGCGAATACCGCGCATGCGCTCCATCACGGCAGCAAAGTCAACGCGGATGTCGCCCGGGATTTGCGCGCCATACTGCTCGGCATTGCGCATTTCGGCATACAGCCGCGCCGTGCGGATGATCGCTTTCGATGGCACGCAGCCCACATTCAGGCAGTCGCCTCCGAGCAGGTCGCGCTCGATCAGCGCGACCTTAGCACCCAGTGCCGCTGCGGCGTGCGCCGCCACCAGCCCCGCCGTGCCTGCACCGACGACCACCAGGCTGTACCGGCCTGCCGGCTGCGGATTGCGCCATCCGGCGGGATGCACGTTTTCCAGCCGCTCGCGATCGTGCGCGTCCGGTGGGGCTGTCGAATAAAAGGCGTTGCGCTGCTGCATCGTTGTAATCCTTGAATAAAGGAAGCGGCTATAGCCAGCCGCCTCGGAATCCGGCGCGCCGTAAACCGGCGTGAACATAGGGACAGTCCCGCATCAGCCGCCAGATCAGTTGGGTGCGATGGTTTTCGATCATCAGCACCACGATGCCCTGGTCTAGCCCGAAGTGGCCGTCCGAAACCCAGGCGCTACTGTCGGCAGTGGCGAGAGTCGGATTGAAACTGCTGGTGTACTGTTGAGCGGTCAGCATTTCGGGATAGCGTTGCAGCATGTTTTGTGCGGCGCATAAGGCGATCTCGGGCGCAAACGGCAGCGATGCCGGCGCCGCCCATCCGCTGAGCGTTCCGTCATCGGGCCCGTACGGCACGCCACGCGCGGCATAGCCGAACAAGCGCCGCCGCTCATTGGCCAGTTCTGGCAGCAGATTGCTCGGGCCATCACAGGCCGTCAGGCCCCAGCAGTTTTCGTCAAAACCGGCGAACCTATGTGGGTTGCGCCGCGCGTACTCGCGCTGAACCTCGATTGCCCGTCGGCTGTTCTCGAAATAGTCGCAGCGTTTCTCGCGCATGAAGCGATCCCGTATGCCGCGAAAATCGATCCATGCATGCGAGAATTGGTGCATGAACAGCGGCCCCGCATACAGGTAATCGTAGCCGTACAGATGTTCCCATTGGTAGGTTGCCGTCCAGGCCTCGTAACTGTCGTCCTTGAGCGGATACGTCGGCGAACCCATCGCGAGGACGTAGAGGACGATAGACTCGTTGTAACCATCCCAGCCGTAATGCAGAAATCCGCATTCCGGCTTCCAGCCTTGCCTGATCGTTGCCGCTCCGCCCTGCGACCATCGCCAGTCGACGCGAAGGTATAGCATCTCGACGAGTTCGCGCAGCTCGGTTTCCTCAGGCGTATTCGCGGTGAAGTACATGCTTGCGGTCAGCGCCCCGGCAAGCAGCAGCGCGGAGTCGATGGTCGACAGCTCCGAGCGCCAGACGCGGGCGCCGGTGTGCATGTCGAGAAAGTGGTAGTAGAAACCCTTGAAACCGGTCGCCTCCGGGCTGCCGCTTTGATCGCTGTCACGAAAAAAACGCAACACGGCAAGACAGCATTCGACCGCGTCGGCCCGTTCCATCCAGCCGCGTTCCACCGCCACCGGATAGGCCGACAGCGCGAATCCGACGACGGCAATGCTGGCCGGCGAATTCCCGCGCGAGTTGTCGGCGATCAGTCCGTTGGCCGGATTTACGGCTTGCAGAAAGTAGCCGAACGCGGCACGCTGGAGCTGGTCTAGACTCTGCTCGCTGCTCATGCATCCGGTTTCGGGATTGAGGTCTTAGCCGGCAACCGTCCTTTGAGATCCTTGGCAGTGAACGGACCCGGCTCGGCGATCAATTGGCGAGCGGCTTCCACCTGCTCCCACACATTCCACAGCAACACACCTCGCACGCGGCCGTTCTGCAGGTAGTAGATGACGCCTTCCTCGTTGGGTCGCTTCCAGTCGGCAAAAGTCTCTAAGCGCGAGTCCAGTTCGCCTACGGCTTCGTATCCCAAATCGAACATATCGGAGTAAAAGAACGGCAGGTGATGATAGGGTTCAGCTTTGCCTGCCATATTTCGTCCCGCCAACCGTCCCATGGAATTGGCGTTGTCCTCGTGCTCGACTCGGATGCGCTTTCCCAACGCAGGATTGTAGAATGCGGCAACGTCACCTGCTGCATAGATGTCGGGATGGCTGGAGTGCAGGAGCTCGTCCACGACGATTCCGTTTTCCACCTCGAGTCCCACGGATTGAGCAAGTTCGACGTTCGGCTCGATGCCGACTCCCGCCACCACGCCATCCACCACGATTTCCCGGTTAGTACGCGTTTTCAAAACATGTTGGTTGCCGCGTGTTTCCAGACTAACAATCTCTTCGCCTGCCAATATCTCAACGCCCTTTTGCTGGTAGAAGCTGGTTACAAACTGAGCGAGAGGACTCGGGAAGACGCGATTTCCAATATTTTTTTCGGGGAAAATCATCACCACTTCTTTCCCGTTCATAGCCAGCGCCGCCGCGACCTCCGAACCGATAAACCCGCCGCCGATGACGGCAAACCGCTGTCCCGTTTCGGTGAGCGCGCGAAGACGCCGGTAGTCCGGCAAGGTGCGGAAGTAGATGATATGGTCACCGCCGAACGGCAGGCGTCGCGGCTTGCCGCCCGTGGCCAACAAGAGTTTTTGATAGGTGAAAACGTCTCCCTTGTCGTCTACAACACGTTTCTGTTGGGGAAAAATTTCTTTGACGACACGGCCAAGGTGAATCTTAACGCCTTTGTTTTCCGTCTTGCGCCAAATACTATCCAAGGGCTTGCCCTTCCAAAGCGCTTTCGACAGAGGAGGGCGATCGTACGGAGCGTCAAGCTCCGCGCTGATCAGCCCGATGCCGCCGGTTGAATCGACTTCGCGGATGCCATCCACCGCGGCGGCTGCGGTCATCCCACCGCCGATGATCAAATACGGGTAGTTCGTCATGGTTGGGTCTCCTGTCTTGTACTTACTCTTTCCAAAGTTGCTGTTCGGACTCGCGCAGCGCCCTTACAGAGTGAGAAGAAATTGTCCTTTAAACAAAGAATGTTGTCTGTACGTTGACGTACGCAACTCCGTTTTCCGACCCACTACGTTTCAAAGATCCTAATGAGCATAGAGTTACGGGGGCCTAAAATTCCTTATCCTTGAGCATGACATTCGTTGAAACTGTTTTCAAATACGGAACCACGATGACCCGAGGTGCCAAACGAGACGCTTGCCTGGACGCCGCTTCGACGGCGACGCGTGCGGTTATCTCCGGCGGCAGCACGCTGTCGCGGTATTCCTGGCTCTCGAACAGTTCCCTCGACGGCATGCTGATCACGCGCGCATTGATTCCCTCTGTCTTCAATTGCTCATAAGCAGCAATGCACAGCGGCTTCGCTGCCGGTTATGTGCAGTCGGCTTTGGGGATGTCGAGCAAGGTGGCAAAATCGACATTGATCAGGTCACCGATCTGCTCAATCGTTATATCAGCTTGATGCCGCCTCTTTCATGATTTTAACAATGGTGTTTTCCACATCTATTCATGGTTAGCACCGCTATGCCAAATCGATTAAGGTTGTTGGGTTGGAAAAAATCAGGCTATCTTTTTATAACGTACAGATTTAACGTAGACAAGATTCTAAGAAGGGTGGAAAAGTAGACATTTGAAAATTCAATATTCCAATGGTAAAACCGCGTGGATCGATGACTTTAGGATGCGGATTTTCTAATCAGGGAAGGACATGAACCATCCGCCCTTGTGATTTTTTAACTTAGTACCGATTAGCTGAGTCAACAGTGAAACTTCATTTTTGTTCACCGTTGCTCAACTCCGTCGATATATTTCCTCTGCGGTTTTAACCGTGACTGCCGTCTCTTACGGTAAGATAAATCCGTTACCTACTTACCAACCGTGGACGTCACGGCTTATTTGCTTTTTTCACATGTCGCCAAGGAAGCTTTTTCCGCTGCCCTGGCATGTTCCTTTGCTTGTTCAGGCAGTTGCCGCCAAATGTTTCGCGGAGCTTGTTCCCTAGCTTTCCATTGTCCACCGGATTTATCCTTCTCACGCAGAAAGATAACTACGGTTTACAGCCGTCCCATTAACAGCGGCAGACGCGATTATCAACAAACCAAATCCTCTATTGGGCCGAAAGTAGTCCCCACTTCTTACGGTGCGACCAGTTCTGAGTCGCACCGCTCAGCATGCTGAGCGCGTTTAGCGCACGAACAACGCAATCAGAATAATGATGGGGATGGGGATACCGAGTAAGTATAAAAGTATTGAGCGCATTGTTTGTCTCCTTAAGTAAGGTAGTTGTATGAGTAATTACATGTCACGCTGCCGACCGCCATAAGTAGCCGCAAAGCTGGCGACGAATGCACCGATGAGCAACGAGATGAAAAGCCACAGCGACGCATAGATAAAAGCTTTGCGTGCGGAGTCGGCAGCTTCCTTAGCCGCGGTTTCCGCTTCACGTAGTTTGGTCTGTACGCGGGCATAGGTATCAAGCACTCGCTTCTCTGCGTCCAGCTCTGTCAGGCCGGTGCGCTGCGCGACAATCTGACCGACATACCGAGTGTCGTCAGCGGGCAGAGGGTCCGTGCGTATGCTGTTCATGAAGATGCGGGTAACTTCGGACCTGGATGCGGCAGTGATCGGTTCCGGATTTTCCAGGTTATATCTTGGCATAGCGCCGCTTTCATCAGGAGCCGAGGCAGTTGCGACTGCGGCTGCGTTGATGTCCTTTCGGAACAGCAAATCCACGAAGTACCCCATCGGTTCACCGTTGTGGTACTTTGTCATATCGGACCCGACCTTCGCCGTATTGCCCGTTGTGACCACCGCCGCAGTAGCCGCGACGCCCCCAGCTTGAATTCCGCCGCTGACGATCGATCCAATCACCGAAGTGAGTAGCGCGGCGGTTGCAAGTGCGGCGACCGCCCAGGACAGGAAACCGTGAGCGGTGTCGCGGAAGTAGACCTCGTCCGTATGCACCGAAACCCACCTTGTTCTCAGTCTGCCGGCGAGGTAGCCACCCATTCCGGAAGCAACGAGTTGCGTAAAGGTCAACCACAGTATGGACGATACGCCGAAGGTGGTTGCACTTACGCCGCTGTATGCCCAGGGCGACACCGAGGACAGGCCTAAACCTGTTCCCAACATTAAAAGGATCAATGCCAAGGCTGCTGTTGCCGCGGCACCGGCCACTATGGCGCTCCACGACACAGCGCTTGCATTGGCCTGCATGGATTCGGGATAGATACCTGACAAGGGTCGTTCACACCCGAGTTCGTCAGCGGCTGGATCAGTAGGAAAGGTCATGATGAGTCTCCATAAAGTTGATTTTGAAACAGTATCGCGCGAATTTCCGCCACTTATCTGTACGGCATCGTACATAACGATGAATAAATTACTCCGTCAGACGCCGGGCAGGCCCTGTCTGGAAGCCACCGTCAATCGTGATTACACGATATGGGCAGTGCAATGCCTGAGATGAAGGGTCGTTGACTTGACCCGATTTTGACATTGTCATGGACTGGTCATAATCACTCGTCGGAAATCTCGCTCAAAGCAATACCCAGGGCATCAGCGATACCCTTGCCGTAAGCGGGATCATTCTTAAGGTAGTGATTGATGTGACGGATCTGGATCTCGCGTGGCACTTCAGCGATAGAGCGTGCTGTGTTCTCGAATAATGCCTGTTGCTGTACCGGTGTCATCAGACGGAACATCCCCGGCTGCGAGTAGTAATCTTCATGGTCTTCTTGATGATCCCAGTGATCCGCAGCGGCTCCCAGGCTTGTTAAAACCCGCGTTCAAGGCGGGTTTTTTATGTCAACCAGCCGGATTTGAATGTTGAAACCGGTCTCAGTCAGCAACCATTCAAGGCCTTATGTACGATAGCGTACAGACCTCGCCTGACCTTGTCGTTAATATCCGATGTGAATTTTCAGCTCACCGCGATTGACCCAAAGAGAAGTTTTTCTCTAACGGGAGTGCCGCTAGGTCGCTGGGGCGCTTTTAAAAACACAATACTTTAAGGAATAACCCATGAAAACGACAAATAAATACAGGCAAAATATTTTAACGGATAGCGTTATTGTGATTGCCTGTTTATCCGCTGTTCTCGGATTGGCGGGTTGCCAACAAGAAGGCCCGGCAGAAAAGGCAGGGAAAAAAATCGATAGTGCGGCTGAAAAGGCTGAGCAAAAGATTGATCAAACGACAGAACAAGCAAAAAAGGAAATTGAAGGCGCAAAGGAGTCGGTAACCGAAAAAACCGGAACAGCGGGAGAATACATCGATGACTCGGTTATTACCGCAAAGGTTAAGGCGGCAATTTTAAATGATCCCTTGCTTAATACATCCCATATCGAGGTGACTACAGACAAAGGCGTAGTGAAATTGAGCGGCACGGTTGATTCCGAACCAAGCATCGGCAGAGCGATGGAAGTGGCCGGTAGCCAGAAGAATGTGAAATCAGTGCAAACTGACCTGACAGTAAATGCGAGTCTACCGAGTAAATAATAATGATTTATTGTCGATTTATAACTGTTTGGGCACTGATGCTGATGCCTGCATCTTTTGCTTATGCTACAGCTCAGGATGACATTTACATTGCCGGTTATGCCGCTGGTGCGTTAAAGCATAGTTTAAAGCTTGATATGCCGCCATTAATTGTACGGGATGGTGTAATTACTTTGCCGGTAGGTAGCCTGGAAGCTGCCGACCGCGCCAAAGCGGTACAGTTATTATGGGAAATCCCTGGAGTGAATGCTGTAAAGACATCGGAATCCACAAGCCAACAGCGTGTGAGTTCTGGCGCAAACGCTGCTCAGGTTTCCGGTAATGAGGCAGTGCCTGCAACTGAATCGGCCCTATTGCCAACAGGATTTATACCTAAGGAACAATTATTCAAGCCATTATTGGCGGATACGCGTTGGGCTCATTTCTCGGCCGCTTACCGCAATTACCAAAGCAAAAATTTTGATGGGATAGATATTGCCTCTGTCAGCTTCGGTGAAACTATACCGTTTTATCGCAGTAACTTCGGGCAATCCACTGTGCAATGGGAAACGGGAATTCAAGCCGGGGTCTTTAGTGACTTCAATTTGAATGCCTCATCCTCTGATCTTATCAACACCGATTTTATTGCGTCAGCCTATTCAAGTATGCGTGCCGGTCAATTTTCAGCTTTTGGCCGCCTTTATCATCAGAGTTCACATCTTGGCGATGAATTTCTACTGCGCACTAAACTCGAGCGGGTGAACCTTAGTTATGAAGGCGTGGATCTGAAACTCTCTTATGAACTTCCTTATGGCGTACGTTTATATGGTGGCGGGGGCGGTCTGTTCCATAAAGAACCTTCGGCGCTTAAGGCGTGGTCGGCGCAATACGGCATTGAGTTTCGAAGTCCTTGGCGCATGGATTTTGCATCAATGCGGCCTATCGTTGCGGCTGACATCAAACATTATGATGAAAATAACTGGAGTACTGATATATCAGCCAGGGCAGGCGTTGAGTTTGAAAACTTACAGGTATTAGGTCGGAAGCTTCAAATTCTTGTGGAATACTATAACGGCTTCACTCCTAGCGGTCAGTTTTATAAAGATAAAGTGGAATATATTGGTTTGGGTGCGCATTACCACTTCTAATCGAAGAGTTGGAGATTAGTGTCGGTCTGTAAACGACAGACACTAATCCGGCACACGAAAATGCAGGCATAGAAAAGTCGGGTTTTTAATGCCGAATTGAAACATATTAGCCGCGGTTCAGGATGTTGCTAGAATGTGGACCTCGCCTAGTCCAGGAGTATTAACGATGCGCCGCCTGCAAATAAAGCATGTAACTACTTACCAATACGCTGAATGCGTAACGCTATTGCCGCACAAATTGCTATTGCGTCCCCGTGAAGGTCACGAAATCCGTATCGAATCGGCTGAACTGATTATTTCTCCCGCCCACCAACTGCAATGGCAGCGCGACGTGTACGACAATGCCGTGGCTCAGGCGACTTTTACTAAGCAGGACAATCGACTCTCGATCGACAGTCTTCTCATCCTTCAGCACTATGATAGCCAGCCATTAAATTTTCTGGTGGCCGATTACGCGGTGTTATTTCCCTTTCAGTACGATGCCGCAGAATGCATGGATTTGGGGCCTTACCTGTCAGTGATCTTCGATCAAGATATACCGCCATTGAGCGCCTGGTTGCGGCAATTTTGGCGCTCCGGCCAAGTCGTAGAAACTTATCTTCTGCTGGAATGGATTAATAAAGCGATTGCGAGCGGATTCACCTATCAACAACGTGAGGAACCGGGCGTTCAGACGCCTGCGACGACATTGACCCGACGCGCAGGCTCCTGCCGTGATTTTGCGACCTTGTTCATTGACGCCTGTCGTTTTTTGGGCTTGGCGGCGCGCTTTGTCACCGGCTACCAGTATTCGCCCGCGCTTTTGTCGGGCCAGGGCTCAACCCATGCGTGGTCGGAAGTTTACCTGCCCGGCGCCGGTTGGAAAGGATTCGACTCCACGTCCGGCCAAGTTGTCGGCAACGACCATATCGCCGTAGCCGTGAGTCGTCATCCCGAATTGGTGCCGCCTGTATCCGGCTCGTTTATAGCTGCCACCCACCAATCGCCGCTAATGAGCGTAGTGGTGGAGGTGGCTGAAATTCCGGCGTAGCGCCATCTTCCCCTGGATACGCACGATTGCGTAATATCGGGAGCTACGCGGAGGGACGTCGAGACCGGTTCAAGATGGATAAAAAGACCTTCGCATTCGGCTGAGGGAAGGGCGCCAAGACGATGGTTTTGGTAAGGCCTATGGGGTGAAGCGGACATACGTCACATTCATGTGTCAGCGCCGTCGGTTTAGTCGTGACCAGACACTTCAGGCTGTTTTTTCAGGAGTTCAATGCCGATGGGTTTAAGACCGCATGGCTGAGCTTGTCATTATTACTTCGTGGTATGAATCGCCTTGGACTTTTTGATTTATCGGAGAATCAAGCAGTTGTGCTTTGCTTGCAAATTGATTCCGATTGTTGGATGGTTTTATGTGTATGTTTTTGAATTATTTATTATTTTAATGCGCTTCCTCCGGTAGCGACATGCACTGATTCAGGTGGTGGTTTTCACTGGAGAATACGCATTTATTCGACAACGCCATCATGAACTACGATACATCACTGAGATTTTTATGACGACACTACTTTGGCTACAAACCGGTTCCTGCGGCGGCGACACCATGTCGATTCTATGCGCGGACAGCCCATCACTGGAAGAGCTCATTGATGAATACAGCATCGAGATGCTCTGGCAACCCTCCCTTTCCATAGAACCGACGAGCAGACTGGATACGTTGATCGAGGCGATCATCGCGGATCAACAAGCCCTCGACATTTTATGCATTGAAGGCAGCATCATCACGGGACCCAATGGCTCAGGCATGTACGATCCGTATCGCGGGCGTTCCAAAATGAGCCTGGTCGGTGAACTGGTCGAAAAGGCTGAATACGTAGTTGCTTTGGGTACTTGTGCGTCATACGGCGGCGTCCATGCCGCGCCGCCCAACCCGACCGACTGTCTCGGCTTGCAGTTCGACAAGCAATCTCCGGGCGGGTTATTGCCGATCGAATGGCGATCTCGCAAAGGCCTGCCGGTCATCAATATCTCGGGTTGCCCCGCTCACCCCAATGCGATGACCAAAACCTTGGCCATGCTGGCTTCAGGACTTCCACTGGAACTCGATCATCTTAACCGCCCCAAGGCCTTTTTCAATAGCACTGTGCATCAGGGCTGCACCCGCAACGAATATCATGAGTACGATGTAGAGGACACCGAGTTCGGCGATAAGGGCTGCATGTTCTTTAATCTGGGTTGTCAGGGGCCGGTCACGATGGCCATTTGCAATACCGAACTCTGGAATGGCCGCAGCAGCAAGACTAGGGCAGGGGTGCCGTGTTTCGGCTGCACTTCCCCTGACTTTCCGCTGGATCAGGACCTGTTCCTCACCGAAAAAATCGGCACCATTCCGCTTCATCTGCCGTTGGGCGTAGAACGGGCCAATTACATGGCTTACAAAAGTCTGGCCCACGAAGCGGCTCCCGACCGGGTGCTGAACAAGACGATGGATCCTTAACCATGACCAGAAGAACAATTCAAATCGACCTTAACCGGGTCGAGGGCGATCTCGATTTTCAACTTGAACTGGAAGACAATAAAGTCGTCGATGCCCGTTGTATCGGCTCCCTCTATAGGGGGTTCGAACAAATCCTCATGAGCCGTAAGCCCAAGGATTCTTTGGTGATTACGCCCCGCATCTGCGGCACTGCGCAATTAAATGCCGCGGTGCTTGCACTGGAACATATCGGGCGAATCCCCGTGCCGCCCACGGCCATTCGCATCCGCAATCTGTGCTTGATGGCCGAGACGGTGCAAAGCGATCTGCGGCAATCTTTTATGTTTTTTACTGCCGATTTTTGCCATTCCAAATACGTCGATCGGCCGTTTTATGAAAAAGCGCGGGCCGCTTTCCTGCCGTTTAAGGGATCGGTGCACCGCGGCGCTCTCGAACATTCGCGTCATATCGTCGAAATTATCGCCCTGTTTGGCGGCCAGTGGCCGCACTCGTCTTATATGTTGCCGGGCGGTGTGACTACGCCTGCGAGCTCTCGCCATATTATCGACAGCCTGTCCATTCTCAACAAGTTGACCCGATGGTTTGAACAGGCCATCATCGGGACAGACCTGGATGCTTGGCTGGCAATACAATCCGCCGACGAATTCTTTACCTGGCTAACGGCGAAAGATACCCATGCAGACAGCGCCATCGGACTGTTTACGCTGATGAGCCGCGATATAGGCCTGCACAACACGGGGTTCGGCACTCCGCATATGATCAGCTATGGCGCTTATGACGATCCGGACGATGCAGGGACTTTTCCTCCGCATCGCAAGCACTTGTTCAAAGCCGGTTTCCTTAATGGCGATACCGGCGACATCGAGCCTTTCGAGCAAGCCGAAATTACCGAGCATGTACGCTATTCCTGGTTTCAGCCATACCAAGGCGGGTCGCCATCCGTTTCAGGGACAAACCATCCCTGATTACCAACCCCATTCCGACGCTGCGAGACAGGAGTCGAGTAGTCCCCAGAAGCGATAGCGCATGTGTTTTCACGAAGCGCTTTTTGCGTAGTGAAAATGCAGGCTTTTCGACATCGCGTCGAGTCATTGCGAGAATGATGTTGGATACCCCTTGCTGGGTATCCAACGAATGAAGCAGGACGGCTGGGGCAGCCGCAGGCATTAGCGGTCGCGTAGCTTTTGCCGCTTGTTGGGCAGGGATGCCCATAAAAGCTTTCGCAAAAATAGCGACTCCCCGCCCGCTATACCTGGTGCAAAGCGCCGCGCTATCAAAATAAAGTCGTGCAAACCGGCCCCCTGGCAGATGCGCTAATCGACGGCGAGCCGCTGATCCGCTCGTTATATCAGGCGGAGGGGGGCAATGCGTGGCTGCGCCAGTTCGCTCGCTTACATCGTACCGCCCGGCTGTTGCATAAAATGCGGGAAACGCTACGCGAGCTGGCCGCACAGCCTAACGCCCCGCACATGATCTCCCCCGCCGAGAAAGAAATCCCCGACGGGGAAGGCTTTGGGCTGGTAACGGCGGCGCGCGGCGCGCTGGGGCATTGGGTGCAAATCACCGACGGCGTTATTAGCCGCTATCAAGTCGTTACGCCAACCGCATGGAATGCATCGCCCAAAGACAGCGAAGGCCGACACGGCCATTGGGAAAGCAGTTTGATCGGTTTGACTGTCGACGATCCCGACGATCCCGGTGGAAATCGGCCATATTATCCGCTCCCATGATCCTTGTCTGGTTTGCACCGTGCATCTGCTCGACACGGGCAAACGCATCACCGTATGGCCTTAAGTTATGGGTGCGCGCCACATTGTCTGTTTCGGTAACGAACTGCACGGGGACGATGGCTTCGGCATCCGCGTCTACGCACAGCTCTGCCGGTTGGCGTGGCCGAAAGATGTCGAGGTGTTCAATGCAGGGATTGCCGGACTCAATGCGCTCCGGTTTCTTGAGGATTGCTGTCAGGCGATTCTGGTCGATGCCTTGGCCAATTTCGGGAATTTCGGAGAGGTTTTCCTGTTAAGGCCGGAAGACTTGGCCGACAGACCCGAGCAGCTCACCGGTCATGGTCTGGGAATTCCGTATTTGCTGGAGGCTCTTAAAGTCATCAGGGAGCCGCAGCCGGATATTTTGATCGTGGGTGTCGAAATAGCCGCCGTCAACCCCTTTTCTCCCGGTTTGTCCGATAAAACCGAGCAGGCCATACCCAAAACCGTCCAATTGATACGAGGTCTCTTGTCGGAATGAGCCGTCAGAATCCAAATTTTCGCGATGCCATTGTCGAATCGTTAACGTTCCTCGACTCGACTGCTCCGCCGCGTTGGAAAGGCCGCGTACAGTTACCCGGCGAGCATCGTCCTATCGATATTCTGATTTTCAATCTTCAGGGCGAATTTCAGGCCGTCCCAGCCCTTTGCCCTCATGAAGGTTGCGATCTGACGCATTGTCCGCTGCTTAATGAAAACAGCCTTGTTTGTCCGGCGCATAGCCGACGCATCGATTTGAAGGTTTCCGAACTCCGCGTCAAAGAACTCGACGGTCAATTTTTGGTGTCCCTGAATACAACCAGTCTGTTTGAAACGGCTGAAAATAGAACCAAAATTACCTCCGGCAGCGAGGGTGTCGAAACAGTGCTGCAGCTGCGGGAGGAAATCGACAAGTTACGGCTGGCCACTCTGAAACAGGAAAAGCAAATTCGCGTCATCACCCAAAGCATGGATGCCATGCTCAGCGAATCGGAACAGCAAAAGCTAAAACTCAAAGAAAAGGTGCATCAGCAGCAGGCCTTAAGTCGCTTTGTTGACCGCGTCATGGATACTATTGACGATCTCCTGGTCGTCATTGATACGGAAGGCCGGATCCTCCGGCTGAATACGGCGGTGGAGCGCGAACTCGGGCTTACCGAAGCTGAATTACTGGGAACCGGCATCGACGAATTGCTGACGCCCCTCGAACAACAGCACCTTGCAGGGCAATTGCCGGGTTTGCCCTGGCCGATCCGATCCGTGCTGTTGGAAACCATCCGGCTCAGCGGATACTACGCCGGTGAACATGAGCTCCTGGGCAAAAACAGGGACAACGCAAAATCCATCTACTGGCTGAAGAGCAGTTTGCTGCATTCGGAGCAGGGAAAGCTGGAAGGCGCAGTTGTAACAGCCTTGAACATCACCGAATTGAAAAACCGGGAGACCCAACTGCAATTGAGCGCTAAAGTCTTCGAAAATAGCAGCGAGGCGATTTTTATCACCGATCCGCAGGGCGCCATCATGGAGGTCAATGCAGCATTCTGTTCAATCACCGGCTATGAGCGTTCCGAAGTGCTGGGCCGAAACCCCCGGATATTGAAATCAAAACTGCACGATAAGCCGTTTTATAAACGTCTATGGCGATCGCTATTGGATGAGGGGGGATGGAAAGGAGAAATCTGGGATCGCCGAAAAAACGGCGAATTCTGCCCGATGCTGCTCAGCATTAACGCCGTCGCTGATAAGCTGGGCGAGTTAACGCATTATGTGGCGATCTCCACGGACATCAGTCACCAGAAACAAACGGAACGGGAACTCAAACAGTTGGCGTACTACGATGTACTCACCAGTCTTCCCAATCGGTCTCTGTTCAAGAATCGATTTGAGCACGAAATCTGTTTGGCGGAGCGTAATAATACCCGTCTCGCCTTGTTTTTTCTTGATCTGGATCATTTCAAGAACGTTAACGATACGCTCGGTCATTGGGCCGGCGACTGTTTATTGCAGATCATCTCAACGCGTATTCAAGGCTGCTTACGCAAAACAGACACGGTTGCCCGTATGGGCGGAGACGAGTTTACCATCATCCTGCCCGGTTTAACCGGCATTACCGATGTCACCGAGCTTGCCCGAAAATTGATTGATGCGATGACCCAACCGGTGCAAATTAAAGACCATACGGTTTTTGTCGGCGTCAGCATCGGCATCGCCATTTTTCCCGATGACGGCAATGACTTCTATACCCTGACCAAGCACGCGGATACCGCTATGTATGCGGCCAAAGCGAAGGGTCGAGGCCTGTTTCAGTATTATGAAGCGGGCATGAACGAGGCGGCACATCAGCGACTATTGCTGGAAAACGCATTGCGCTTGGCCATAGAGCGGGAAGAGTTCCAGCTTTATTACCAGCCCAAAGCCGATAGCAATTTAAGCCGAATAACCGGCGCCGAAGCGCTGATCCGCTGGAGACGCCCCGGCTTCGGCATTATACCGCCGGACCGCTTCATCGCTATCGCCGAGGAAACGGCTTTAATCATTCCGCTCGGGAAATGGATACTGAAGACGGCCTGTTTGCAAGCCAAGGCATGGGCCAATCAACTGACAGGTTTCCGAATCGCCGTCAATCTCTCGCCTCTGCAACTTCTGGCCGATGATTTTATTGCCGTTCTCGACCGCATTCTGGCCGAAACAGGCACCAATCCCGAATGGATTGAGTTGGAAGTGACAGAAGGTCTGATTATGCTCGATATCGTAAAAGCGACCGAACGATTGCATCAAATCCGGGAGCGAGGTATCCACGTCGCGATGGACGACTTCGGCACCGGCTATTCGTCTTTATCCTATTTGCAAAAATTGCCTATCCATACGCTTAAAATCGACCGATCGTTCATCATGGCTTATACCAATGACCCCGCCTCGAGCGAGGCGGCATTTATCAGGACCATCGTATCCTTCGGGCAAGTTTTGAATATGACGGTTGTCGCCGAAGGCGTAGAAACCGAATCCCAACTGACGCTGTTGCAGTCTTACGGCTGTGATGAGATTCAGGGATATTATCTCTCGCCTCCGCTGCCTGCAGATGAATTTCAGAGGCGCTGGATTGATCAGGGCATTGTTGAATGAATCAAAGGATAGGGTTTTGTCGCATCAAGTACGAGGACTGGAATCGGTTACGCTGATCGTGAACTTGGTTTAACCGATATTAATCAACTGTCCATTGCACCAAGCCGCTGTATGACGTGGCAATAACAAGCAAACCGAAGACGATGCGGTACCAGGCAAAAATAATGAAATCATGATGGCTGATATAACGTAATAACGCCTTGATGGCTAATAGCGCGCTGAGGAATGCGGCGACCAGTCCTGCGGCAAAATAGGGGGCGTCGGTTGCCAGGTCCAATAAATCGCGGTGTTTATATAAGTCATAAATACTGGCGACGATCAGCGTGGGAATCGCCAGAAAAAACGAGAATTCGGTTGCGGCTTTGCGCGACAGTCCGAATAACAAACCGCCGATGATGGTTGCGCCTGAGCGCGAAGTTCCCGGAATTAACGCGAAAGCCTGTGCGATACCGAGTTTTAACGCATCCAATGGGCTCAAATCTTCGACCTCAAAGATACGGATTTTATGTTCCCGCTTTTCCGCCCAGATAATGACGAAAGCGCCAACGATAAACGCCAGGGCCACCGGAATGGGCTTGAATAACACGGCTTTGATGTATTTGCCGAACAGTAAACCGAGGCTCGCCAACGGCATAAAGGCAATCATCAGGTTAAAGGCGAATTTTTGCGCCGACTTCTGACTGGGCAGGCCTATGATAACGGCAGCGATTTTTGAGCGATATTCCCAGCACACCGCCAGGATAGCGCCGACCTGAATAACAATTTCAAATAATTTACCCTTGTCATCATTAAAGCTCAGCAAGTCGCCAACCAGAATTAAGTGTCCGGTACTGGAAACCGGCAAAAATTCGGTCAGGCCCTCAACAATGCCCAGAATGATGGTTTTAATCGTTAATATAAGATCCATGGTTTATTAGGTAAGGTGAGTGGTTTGGGGGGAAAGTCGGTCTGCTCTGGTTTGATGCAGTGTTACCTATAATAAACCGCCGTGTCGCAAAAAAACAAACATCCGATCAGTAAAATTTGCATTCGTCATCTGCTTTCAGCATCAAGATGACTAAAACGGGTGCATTGCTCCCCTCGCATTGTTTATAATATGCGCAATAATTAGAGCATTTCTGGCCTTGCTTTCACTATTTCAGTAAAATATCGGGTTACGACTGCATGGACAGCTATTTGCTCCTGTAATATCTGCATTCCCCAAGTTCATGTGGGAAATGCAGGAGATAGAGCAATGCAGGAAGCTATTGCCGATGCTACGCTCTTGTGCCCTATGGGTAAAACTCAACCTACATTTTTAATCCATGCATATCCGCCGTAACAGGATCAATCAATGACCAATAGTTTAATCTCAAAAATCACCGGACAGAATGACATCGATCCAGCAGAAACCAGGGAGTGGATGGAAGCGCTGCAAGCCGTGTTGGAACACGACGGCAGTGAGCGTGTACACTTCCTGATTGAGCGGTTGGTTGAGGTCACCCGGCATGCCGGATTCGATATCCCTTTCAGCGCCAATACCGCCTATATCAATACTATTCCTGTTGAACAACAGGCGCAGTTTCCCGGTGACATCGATATAGAGCACCGTATTCGCGCTTATGTGCGCTGGAACGCGATGATGATGGTGTTAAGGGCGAATAAGCACACCAACGTCGGCGGGCACATTGCCAGTTTTGCTTCGGCGGCTACTTTATATGACGTGGGTTATAACCATTTCTGGCATGCGGCTTCCGATCAGCATGACGGCGATCTGATTTATACTCAAGGCCACTTAACGCCGGGTGATTATGCCCGCGCGTTTTTGCTGGGACGATTGACGCTGGAACAGATGGATAACTTTCGTCAGGAAGTGAACGGCAATGGTTTGCCGTCTTATCCCCATCCCTGGCTGATGCCGGATTTCTGGCAGTTCCCGACCGTTTCTATGGGTCTTGGGCCGATTATGGCCATTTACCAAGCGCGTTTTATGCGCTATTTACAGGATCGGGGATTTGCCGATACGTCAGAACGCAAGGTTTGGAGTTTTCTCGGTGATGGCGAAACTGACGAGCCCGAATCCTTGGGCGCCATCGGCATGGCCGGGCGGGAAAAACTGGATAATCTTATTTTTGTTATCAACTGCAATCTGCAACGTCTCGACGGGCCGGTGCGCGGCAACGGCAAAATCATTCAGGAACTGGAAAGCGAGTTCCGCGGCGCCGGTTGGAATGTGATCAAGCTGGTTTGGGGGCAGCGCTGGGATGCGTTGCTGGCTCGCGATAAAGACGGGCTGCTGGCGGCTCGTATGATGTCCTGTGTCGACGGCGATTATCAAACGTTTAAAGCTAAAGACGGCGCTTATGTGCGCGAACATTTCTTTAATACCCCTGAATTGAAAGCCATGGTTTCCGACTGGTCGGATCGCGACATCTATGAACTTAATCGCGGCGGACATGATTCGGCTAAAGTTTTTGCCGCTTTCCATGCAGCGGTAAATCATCAGGGGCAACCCACCGTTATTCTGGCTAAAACCATTAAAGGTTACGGCATGGGCGAATCGGGAGAAGCCCAGAATATCTCTCATCAACAGAAAAAAATGAGTCCCAGTTCGTTGAGCAACTTTCGCAGTCGTTATGCGTTGCCGGTAACTGATGAAGAGCTGAACAACCTGCCTTATCTCAGCTTTCCCGAAGGTTCGAAAGAACTGGCCTACATGAAGAAGCGCCGTAGCGAACTGGGCGGCCATTTGCCCTCCAGAAGGGCCAAATCTTATGCGTTGGATGTGCCGGTATTGAGCGATTTCAAGCCATTGCTGGAAGCCAGCGGCGAAGGTCGGGAAATTTCCACCACCATGGCTTTCGTGCGCTTGCTTAACATTCTGACTAAAGACAGCAATATCGGCAAACGCATCGTGCCGATCGTTCCCGACGAATCGAGAACTTTCGGCATGGAAGGCATGTTCCGTCAACTGGGCATCTGGTCGCAGGTTGGGCAGTTGTATACCCCGCAAGATGCCGATCAGCTGATGTTCTACAAGGAAGATAAACACGGTCAAGTCATGCAGGAAGGCATCAATGAAGCGGGCGGTTTGTGCGACTGGATTGCGGCGGGTACTTCGTATTCAACCCATAACGTGCCGATGATCCCGTTTTTTATTTACTACTCGATGTTCGGTTTCCAACGGGTTGGCGATTTAATCTGGGCGGCTGCCGATCAACGTACCCGAGGCTTTTTAATGGGCGGCACGGCGGGCAGAACCACGCTGAATGGCGAAGGTCTGCAACATGAAGACGGGCACAGCCATTTGATGGCGGCCACCGTACCCAACTGCGTGTCCTACGATCCGACTTATGCCTATGAATTGGCGGTGATCATTCAAGACGGTTTGCGACGCATGTATGTCGAGCAGGAAGATGTTTTCTATTACATCACCGTGATGAACGAGAACTATGCCCATCCTGCGATGCCTAAAGGCGCAGAGCTGGACATACTCAAAGGCATGTACAGCTTTAAGAAAGGCGCTAACGCCGCGCCTGTTCCCGACAGTCCTGCGGCATACACTCCATCCCTGGTGATCGCCGCGCCTGTTCCCGACAGTCTTGCGGCATACACTCCATCCCTGGAGATAAAGAAAGTACCGCGCGTGCAGTTATTGGGCTCAGGAACGATTTTCCGTGAAGTCGAAGCAGCTGCCGAATTGCTGCGCAACGACTGGGGCGTTGAAACCGATCTATGGAGCTGCACCAGCTTTACCGAATTGGCCAGAAACGGTCAATTCTGTGAGCGCTGGAATCGTCTGCATCCTACCGAAACGCCCAAGAAGCCGCATGTCACGCATTGCCTTGCCGATGCGCAAGGCCCGGTAATCGCCGCCAGCGATTACACCCGCGCTTTTGCCGAACAGATTCGCGGTCTTATTGCCGCCCCTTATACGGTACTGGGCACCGACGGTTTCGGCCGTTCCGATACGCGCGAAAATCTGCGCCGGTTTTTTGAGGTAGACCGCTATCATGTCACGATTGCAGCGCTAAAGAGCTTGGCAGACTTGGGGCAATTCGATGCCGCCAAAGTGGATGTGGCTATTGCCAAATACGGTATAAACCCTGATGTAACAGCTCCCTGGCTAATTTAACGGAAGGAATTGAAGAATGGCTGCTCTAATTGAAATTAAGGTTCCTGACGTCGGTAATGTCGCGGATATTGATGTGGTCGATGTCTTGGTTAAACCAGGCGATCAGATAAAGCTGGAACAAACGCTGGCTGTGCTTGAAACCGATAAAGCCAGCATGGATTTACCCTCCAGCGCGGCGGGTACGGTGCAGGAAGTGTTTATCAAGCCCGGCGATAAAGTTTCTGAAGGGACGTTGATTGCGACGGTATTGGCAAGTGCCGAAGAGAACAGTGTTGCAAAAACGGAACAGCCGGTACAGGAAGCAGTTGCACCTGCTCCTGCGCCGGTGGCTCCCGCCAGTGAGCCGGCCGTTGTTAAGCCTGAATCATTGCCGGAAACCTTGACTGGCGACAGTGTTTCTAGTGCAGCAGCCCACGCCACACCGGCTGTCCGGCTTTTCGCCCGCGAGCTGGGCGTTGATATACACAAAATAACAACCGGCGGCGGTCGCAAGGGGCGCATCTTAAAAGACGATGTGAAAAACTTCGTCAAGAAGGTGATGGCTGAAGGCACAGCCCAAAGCGGTACCGGAATCCCGTCCATGCCGGCCGTCGATTTTTCTCAATTCGGCGATATAGAAGAGCAGAAGCTCAGTAAAATAAAGCGGTTGACCGGACAAAACCTGAGCCGCGTGTGGCTGAACCTGCCGATGGTCACTTACCATGACGAAGCGGACATCACCGAAATGGAAGCGTTCCGCGTTGCGCTGAATGCCGAAAAATCCAAGGATGACGTTAAAATCACCGGTCTGGTGTTTATCATCAAGGCGCTGGTTTCTGCGATGGAACAGTTCCCGCAATTCAACGCGTCACTGTCTGCCGATGGCGAAAAACTGATATTGAAGAAATATTTCAATATCGGTATCGCGGTCGATACGCCCAATGGTTTAGTGGTGCCGGTGCTGCGCGATGTAAATCGTAAGGGCATCAACGAATTAACCGCCGAACTGGCTGAAAAAAGTAACAAAGCCCGTCTGGGCAAGTTGATGCCTGCCGATATGCAAGGCGGATGCATCACTATTTCCAGTCTCGGCGGCATCGGCGGCACGGCGTTCACGCCTATCGTCAACGCTCCCGAAGTGGCCATACTCGGCGTCACCCGAGCTAAAATGCAACCGGTCTGGAACAGCAAGGAGTTTATGCCGCGCCTGATGCTGCCACTTGATCTGACCTATGATCATCGGGTGATTGACGGTGTAGAAGGTGCGCGTTTCATGGCTGCCATCAAACAGTATTTGGGCGATATTCGCCGATTGTTACTTTAATCAGGAGCATAATATGGAAGCTAATCCAGCGATTAATGAGTCTACGATACATGCGGAAGTTCTGGTATTAGGCGGTGGTCCCGGCGGTTATACGGCGGCATTCCGCGCTGCCGATTTAGGCAAGCAAGTGGTATTGGTCGAACGCTATCCAGCTCTTGGCGGGGTGTGTCTTAATGTCGGCTGTATTCCGTCCAAGGCTCTGCTGCATGTCGCACAGATTATTCACGAAGTCGATGAATTCGAACAACACGGCCTCAATTACGGCAAACCCACTTTTGATATAGATAAAATTCGAGCTTGGAAAGAAAGCGTCAGCAATTCACTGGTTGATGGGCTTGCCCGTTTAGTAAAGCAACGCAAAATAACCTTGATCCAAGGTGTGGGACAATTTACTTCGGAACGCATGGTCGAGGTGAAAACCGAAACAGGCATACAGAACGTCAGCTTTGATCAGGCGATTATTGCTGCCGGATCGCATCCTACCAAAATCCCGGTTTTTCCGAATGACGACCCGCGTTTATGGGATTCGACCGACGCGCTGCAATTAAAAGAAATCCCCAAGAAACTGTTGATCGTCGGCGGCGGTATCATCGGCCTGGAAATGGCCACGGTTTACCATGCGTTTGGCTCGGAAATCAGCGTGGTCGAGCTGATGGACCAGATCATTCCGGGCTGCGATAACGACTTGGTTACCCCTTTGTACCGGCGTATTAAAAAGCAGTATAAAAATATCTGGCTGGAAACGCGGGTTACCTCAATTGAAAAGCACGAAGACGGCCTGAAAGTTTCCTTTGACCGTGCCGGCTCCCAGCCGGCTGACGGCATACACACCATCCCTGGCGATAAAGGTAAAAGTGCGCCGGAGTCGGCCCTATTCGATGCGGTCTTGGTAGCGGTAGGGCGCAAACCTAACGGTAAGTTGATCGGTGCCGAGTTGGCAGGCGTTAATGTCGATGAGCTTGGTTTTGTTGCTGCCGATAAGCAGCAGCGCACCAACGTTCCGCATATCTTTGCCATTGGCGATATAGCCGGAAACCCGATGTTGGCGCACAAGGCTTCTCACGAAGGCAAAGTTGCCGCCGAAGTTGCGTCCGGCTTGAAAGCGGGCTTTGATGCCTTAACCATTCCAGCTGTTGCCTATACCGATCCTGAAGTAACCTGGATGGGTTTGACTGAAAATCAGGCCAAGCAACAGGGCATAGACTATGACAAAGCGGTTTTCCCTTGGGCGGCCAGCGGACGCTCATTAAGTCTGGGACGCAAGGAAGGTTTGACAAAAATTCTCTGTGAAAAAGAAACCGGCAGGATACTCGGTGCAGGCATGGTCGGTCCCAATGCGGGCGAGTTAATTTCCGAAGCGGTATTGGCTTTGGAAATGGGCGCCGATGCCGAGGATATCGGTCTGACTGTCCACCCACATCCAATGTTATCGGAGACTTTCGCTTTCGCCGCGGAAATGATCACCGGTTCGATTACCGATCTTTATATTAAAAAATAAGGTTTAAAAGGATTAATTGCACGCCTTGTCTACATGGAAGCAGGTAAGGCGTGCAGACTCTTTAATATTGAATGTTGTCTTTAGTCTTTAACAAACAATCAGATTTAAAGGTCGATATAAGGCAGGATTTTCAGCGGCCTTGAGAAGTAAATAAATCCTTATTGGCTTTAGAACCCGTGTAAAATATTCTCCAAGCTTGCATCTTGTTGCTTAATTCTAAAAAAATATTGTCTTTCTTTGCTACCGAAGTTAAAAGTGCGATATTTTTTGGGTAAAAACGCCTTGCTTACATGACTGATTATAAAGGGACATGAGCAGAAGTTTACATTATGAGCCGTACAAATTTTTAATCCCCAATCAAACATTATTTTTCTTAGTCCAGCGGAATACCGAGCATCTAAATGAAAACCAAGATAGTCACTGTCATTGCACTCGCTCTAATCGTCTTTATTAACTTCAGTATTTGGAGTTATGTTAACAATCCTTTGCAATTGCAACCTTGGACCAAAACCACTATGGGCGTCACTTTCGACCCCATGAGAAAGCAGGACACACAAAAAAGCGATACCTTTCCCAGCGAAGCCGATATTGACCATGACTTGGGCTTGCTTGAGAATAAAGTTCATGCCGTTCGTACCTACAGTGTGCTTAAAGGGCTGGATAAAATTCCTGAGTTGGCCGCCAAGCATAATTTGAATACCACGGTGGGCGCCTGGATTGATACCAATCTTGAAAAAAATCGACAAGAAATAGAAACCTTAATTAATGTCAGTCGGCAGAACAATCCTAATATTGTTCGCGTTATGGTGGGCAATGAGGTTTTACTTCGTGGCGATATGACCGCAGAACAGCTGATCGAATATATCCGCGAAGTAAAGCGAAACACATGGCGGCCGGTGAGTACCTCCGAAACATGGGATATATGGATTAAACATCCTGAGCTTGTTGCGGAAGTCGATTTTATAGCGGTGCATATTCTGCCTTATTGGGAAGGCATTGCCGCCGAAGATGCGGTTGATTATGTATTTGACCGTTATCACGCAGTGCAACAAGCCTATCCGAATAAACCTATCGTCATTACCGAGGTCGGCTGGCCTTCAGACGGACAACCTTTCAAGCATGCGACTGCATCGGTATCCAATCAGGCAAAGTTTCTGCGCGAATTCCTTAACCGGGCCGATGCCGAAAAAGTCACTTATTACATTGTAGAGGCGTTTGATCAACCCTGGAAAATGTCTTTGGAAGGCTCTGCGGGCGCTTATTGGGGGATTTTTAATGCGGACCGGCAGCCTAAATATCCTATGGACAGCGATGTTATTGCTATGCCTAACTGGGAACATTGGGCAACCGGCGCGGCTGTTTTCAGCGTCGTGTTGATGGGGTTGTTTTTATTTACCCGTAGCAGTATGAAACTGCCCGGTTTGTTGTTTTTCGGCCTGATTGCCAATCTTGCTGCATCGACGATATTCTGGTCGGTGTCGATTGGCGCCCAGCAATACCAAACCAATCTTACCATGGTCTTTTGGGGCATCCTGATATTGATGCAGGTCATGGCGGCAGTTATTTTATTAATAGAAAGCTTGGAAATAGCGGAAGTCATCTGGCACCGAAAAACGGCCAGGACCTTTCAACCGCTTAAGCCCTCTCCTGAGTTTAAATATCCCAAGGTCTCTTTGCATTTGCCGATCCATAACGAGCCGCCCGATATGGTGCGCATGACGCTGGAGGCTTTGGACAGGGTGGATTATCCCAATCTGGAAGTGCTGGTGATGGACAACAACACCAAGGATCCGGCGGTTTGGGAGCCGGTGAAAGTTGATTGCGAACGGTTGGGGCCGAAGTTCAGGTTCTTCCATTTGGAAAACTGGCCGGGCTTTAAGGCCGGTGCGATCAATCATGCCCTTGAGCAAACGGCCCCCGATGCGGAGATTATCGCCGTTATCGACAGCGATTATATCCTGTCGCCTGACTGGCTCAACGCCATGGTGCCTTATTTCGACAATGAAAATGTCGGTTTCATCCAATCGCCCCAGGATTATCGCGACCGCGACCAAAGCGCTTTTAAGTCTTTTTGTTACTGGGAATATGCCGGGTTTTTCAATATCGGCATGGTGCAAAGAAACGAATACAATGCCATTATCCAGCATGGCACGATGACCATGATCAGAAAGTCTGCGTTGCTGGAAGTAGGTAAATGGTCAGAGTGGTGTATTTGTGAAGACAGCGAGTTAGGTTTGCGTCTGTATGAAGCGGGCTATGATTCGGTTTACGTCAAGGATTCATTCGGCAAAGGCGTTATGCCCGATACCATGTCCGGCTACATGACCCAACGCTATCGCTGGGTTTATGGCGCTATGCAAATCATTAAGGCGCATTGGCGCAGCTTTTTGCCCTCTAAAAATCCTGTACTGACACCGGCCCAGAAGTATTATTTTATTGCCGGATGGCTGCCGTGGTTTTCGGATGCGCTGGCGCTGTTATTTACCATTACCAGTTTGATCCTGACTGCCGTAATTCTTTACGATCCGATACACAGCGAACTTCCGGCCAATGCCTTTTTGTTGCCGACCGTTGGGATATTCAGTTTTAAGATTATCCGGGGCTTGTGGCTATATCAGGCCCGTGTACCGTGTTCCATTTGGCAATCATTGGGCGCATCACTGTCAGGATTGGCTTTAACTCATACGGTTGCCAAGGGTACCGTGCAGGGTTTGTTTACGTCGGGCAAGCCGTTTATGCGCACTCCGAAGTTTGAACAACACAGCGCTTTATTCGTCGGCTTGGTCACCATACGGCAGGAATTGCTATTGTTGATATTGTTGAGTACGGCTATTGGTATGATGGCTTCCTTGGAGCATTTTGACAATTTTAGCGGCAAATTATGGATAGCGATTCTTTCGGTACAAGCAGTCCCTTATGTGGCGGCTTTGTTGACATTATTGATCAGTATTGCACCGGACTATAAGTCTTACAATCCCGAGTTGGTTGTCGAAGAAGCAGCCGCTAACTCTAAGTCAAAGAAGAAAAAGTAGGTAGGAGCAAGCTTGTTCTCGTACTAGCGAGAACAGGCGTTTCCGGCACAACATTCGCCCTCTGGCTTGTCGGAAATGCCCACCTTGGCGCGTTTTGAACGCGGTCTACGCTAGCTACCTATCGGTGGGGCATCCCATTGTCAGCTTCAATACTTATATATCCCTGTCGGATACATTCATTATCTTGGCGTTTCTTCGTGGACAATTGATTTTTGATTCCGAGCGTCGGTAAAAACATCCTACGTTAAACAACTTTCATCATTATGCAGGGGATTGTTGACCCGTGTGCTGATCGGGATAACCTGCATGTTGCGGTAGGCGTCGGCGGCTAAAAAATCAGCGATCGCGACAATTGCGGTTTTCTTGTCCAGCCAACGATTGTAATCATCGGGTGCGATAATAATCGGCATTCTGTTATGAATAGGCGCTATTTTGTCGTTGGCGACGGTTGTAATGATAGTGCATGAATAAACCGTTTCCTGATCATGTTCCCAGTGTTCCCATAAGCCTCCAAAAGCGAACAAAGCATTATCCGGTTTGTGTATATGGTAGGGTTGTTTACCGGCGTCGATGGATTGCCATTCGAAGAAACCGGTAGCGGGAATCAGGCAGCGTCGATGTTGGTAAGCTTTTTTAAACGACGGTTTTTCAGTCAGCGTTTCCGCCCTGGCATTGATCAAGTGACTGGAAATTGCGCGATCTTTCGACCACGATGGAATTAATCCCCAGTGCAGATTAACGGCCCTGTTACTGCCGTCTTCCAGTTGTACTATGGCGAGAATTTTTTGTCCCGGCGGAATGTTGTAGTCAGGATTGTGTACGGGTAAACTCAGCAATCTGAAATGATCCATAATCTGTTGCCCGGTTGCGATCAAGTTATAACGTCCACACATACATGCATCCCGAACTCATAAAACTGGAAAAAATCTTCAATCCGTCGATTCTAACAAAGATTGACGATCCATTGCTTGTTCAATACCAAATCGAACTGTGGATGAAACGGGACGATTTGCTGCATCCGGTGATTTCCGGCAATAAATGGCGAAAGCTTAAATATAGTCTCGATCATGCGCTGTCGTTAGGTACGGATACCCTCATCAGTATGGGGGGCGCTTATTCCAATCATTTGCATGCTTTGGCTTACGCAGGTAAGGTGTTAGGATTGAAAACCGTCGGGCTTGTTCGTGGCGAGCAGCCGGAAACATTGACTCCGACTTTGCAAGACATGAAAAAGTGGGGGATGGAGCTGGAATTTGTGTCCCGAGCCGAATACCGCCAGCTTAGGCACTATAAATGTTGGCATGCGCCGCATCAGTTCCCGGCTGATTTGCGGCATACACACCATCCCTGGCGATATTTGCCCGGCGTAAAGCCTCGGCAATATTGGCTGCCTGAAGGCGGCGCGCAGGCATTGGCGTTGAAAGGCGTAACTGAGCTGGTTGCCGAAATAGGAATTCCATGCGATACGCTTTGCGTACCCTGTGGAACCGGGACGACTTTGGCGGGTATTATTGAAGGAGTTCCAGAGCACGTGTCAGTGCTGGGATTTGCGGCATTAAAAAATGCAGGCTTCTTAACGGCGGAGGTTGAAGCCATGTTGTCACAATCCCGTAATAACTGGCAGATAAACTTGGATTACCATTTTGGCGGTTTCGCCAAAATTAATACCGAATTAAACGCATTTATTGAAGACTTTGAATTAAAAACCACAATTCCTCTTGAACCGGTCTATACCGGCAAAATGATGTACGCCATCTACGATTTAATCAAAAAACACTACTTCAGGTCCGGTGAGCGTATTATTGCAGTACATACCGGAGGTTTGCAGGGAAAAAGAGGTTTTAGTTGATGAGCCCACACAAGCATAATACCCACTGATTTTGAATCTGAGCACAACATGGACATAAACGAAACAGAAGAGATCATCGATCTTCAAAAGCCGGAACTTTATATTAATCGTGAACAGAGTCTGCTGGAGTTCAACAAGCGAGTTCTGGCGCAGGCCAAAGATGAAAAAGTGCCGCTGCTTGAACGGCTTAATTATCTGTGCATCTCCTGTTCCAATCTTGACGAGTTTTTCGAGGTTCGTGTGGCCAGTGTTATCCAGATGGCGTCCATCGATCCCAAAGCCGTCGGCCCGGATGGATTAACGCCTAATGAGCAGCTGGAGCTGATTGCCGTCCATGCTCATCAACTGGTGGATGAGCAATATAAAGTCCTTAACGAGGTTCTGATTCCAAAACTGGCTGAGGAAAATATTCGTTTTATTCGCCGCAAGGAATGGACTGAAGCGCAGCTCAAATGGCTGGAAGCTTATTTTAACGATGAGTTGCTGCCGATTTTAACGCCGGTTGGACTGGATTCTGCGCACCCTTTTCCGCGCATTCTCAACAAGAGTTTAAATTTTATTATTTCATTGACCGGAAAAGATGCTTTCGGCAGAAATAGCGGCCGGGCCATTTTACAAGCGCCCCGAGCGTTGCCCCGCATCATTCAATTGCCTGCCGAGGAAACGGGTAGCGGAACGGCGGATTTTGTATTTTTATCATCAATTATTCATGCTTTTGTTGATCAGTTATTCAATGGCATGAGTGTTAAAGGCTGCTATCAATTCAGGGTCACCCGGAATAGCGACTTTTTTGTCGATGACGATGCCATTGACGATTTATTGCTCGCGGTGGAAGGTGAGCTGGCTATGCGGAATTACGGCGATGAAGTTCGTCTGGAAATTGACGCCAAATGCCCGGATGAAACAGTCACGTTTTTACTGGATCGTTTTGAAATGAGCCGTGATCGTTTGTTTTTGGTTGACGGGCCGGTCAATCTCAACAGAATTCAGGAAATTAATGATCTGGTCGGTCGGCCTGACCTTAAATTTCCGCCGTTTAAACCCGCTGTGCCGCAACAACTGGAACGCAGCAAAGACATTTTTGCTGCAATTAGAAAGCACGATATTTTGCTGCATCACCCGTTCGAGTCTTTTTCGCCGGTCGTTGAATTTATTCGCCAGGCGGCGGTTTCCCCGGACGTGCTGGCCATTAAGCAAACGCTCTATCGAACCGGTGCCGATTCACCTATTGTCAGCGCTTTAATCAAGGCGGCGAAAACCGGCAAGGTGGTGACGGTGGTTATCGAATTAAGGGCGCGATTCGATGAAAAAGCCAATATCGATTTGGCTTCCAAATTACAAGAAGCGGCCGTGCATGTGGTTTACGGCGTGGTGGGTTATAAAACGCATGCCAAAATGTGCCTGGTATTAAGAAGGGAAGGCAAGCAATTACGTAACTATGTACATTTGGGTACCGGGAATTATCATCCCAAAACTGCGCAGATTTACACGGATTACGGCTTGTTTTCCTGCGATAAAGAATTAGGCGAGGATGTGCGGCGCGTATTTGCCCAGCTGACCAGTTTGGGGAAGGTGACCAAGTTGAATAAATTATTGCAATCGCCGTTCACCTTGCACAGCGGGTTGATGGATAAGATTGAGAGGGAAATACTTCATGCCAAAAATGGAAAACCGGCAAAAATAATTATTCAAGTGAATGCGGTTGTTGAAGAGCAGTCTATTCGGGCTCTCTACCGTGCGTCACAGGCCGGGGTCGAGGTTAAATTAATTGTCCGGGGCGTATGTTGCTTAAAACCCGGCGTTTTGGGCGTGTCTGAAAATATAGAAGTGCGATCCATTATCGGACGATTCCTGGAACATGCGCGGGTTTATGCGTTTGAAAATGGCGGCGATAGAGAGGTTTACGCATCCAGCGCAGATTTAATGAATCGCAATATGTTCCGGCGTGTCGAAATCTGTTTTCCGATTGAAAACAAGAAATTGCAAAACCGGATTTTGCAGGATCTGAATTTGTATTTAAAAGATAACACTCAGGCTTGGCTCTTGCAGTCGGATGGCAGCTATCAACGCTTGCAAAAAATCGACGCTGAAGAACCGATTCAAGCCCAGACTGTGCTTATGCATGAATTGCAATGACTAGGGTGCGCGAAATTGCCCAGCTAGGGGCCAAGGTACTCAGACAAAAAGCGGAGGCCGTTGCTGATGTACATGATGTTAAGATTCGGCAGATAATCGAAGCCATGCAAAGCACCCTGGCAACGACTTCGGGCGTAGGTATTGCTGCGCCCCAGATCAGCGAATCAAAACAGATTATCATTATTGCGTCGCGGCCTACGCCCCGTTACCCATCGGCGCCGCGGATGGAGCCGACCGTGATGATTAATCCTTGTTTTGAGGTCTTGTCGGAAGCTCAAGAAAAGGGCTGGGAAGGTTGCTTGAGTGTTCCAGGGATACGCGCTTTAGTGCCGAGGTATCAGGAAATAATGATTCACTATACAGATCAACAAGGCGGCTTGGTGGAGTCTAAGCTAAGCGGGTTTGTGGCGAGAATCTTCCAGCATGAAGTTGATCACCTGGAAGGTAAAACGTATCTGGACAGGGTTGAGAATAACGCGGATATTTTCTCGGAAAGTGAGTATGTTAAATTGGTTGACGGCATGCCTGTGTGACGCATGCTCCTGCGTCACCTAAAGTACCTGCTTTTGGGGTTATCCCTCCTGCATTCATGTAGGCAACGATGATCTATAAAAAACAAATGTACTATCACCCTTATACACTTCTGTTGTTAAAAACGCGCTTATGGTATTATTGGCGGTTTTAACTACCTGGATTATTATAAATGGCAAAAGAAGATCAAATTGAAATGGAAGGAAAGGTGATTGACACTCTTCCTAATACTATGTTTCGCGTCGAACTGGAAAACGGTCATATTGTGACTGCACATATCTCGGGAAAAATGCGCAAGCATTACATCCGTATTCTTACCGGAGACAGTGTTAAAGTTGAAATGACTCCTTACGATTTAACCAAAGGTCGTATCACATTCCGTATGCGTTAATCCTGTATCAACAGGATTAACGCAAGTTCCTTGAATAGCTAGTGCGGCTCGGCCTCCGTATTAAAAACCAGTCATTTGCACTCCGCCGAATTAAAAATTGGCTTCAGGAACAATCAACTCAGCGCTGTCTATAGCGAAGTTCAGCTCATTATCCTTCACGTAAATTCGCACATGTCCGCCGTGCGCCAATTCGCCAAACAGTAAGTCATTAGCCAGAGGTTTTTTGATTTTCTCTTGAATGAGTCGCGCCATCGGTCTGGCTCCCATTTTGGGGTCGCAGCCGTTTTCAGCTAACCATAACCGGGCATCGGGATCCAATGCCAGCGTTACGTGTTTGTCTGCCAGCAAGGCTTCCAATTCAAAGATGAATTTATCAACCACATGTCCGACAATTGAAATATCCAATGGTTTAAATTGAATGATGGCGTCCAGACGGTTGCGAAACTCGGGCGAGAAGCCTTTTTCAATAACCTTCAAGCTGTCGGTGGCATGATCCTGATGGGTAAAGCCAATAGAGGCGCGGCTGCCTTCTTCCGCTCCTGCATTGGTGGTCATCACCAGAATGATGTTACGGAAGTCCGCCTTGCGGCCGTTATTATCGGTCAATGAGCCGTGATCCATGACCTGCAATAACAGGTTGAATACATCTGGATGGGCTTTTTCCAATTCGTCCAGCAGCAATACGGCATGAGGATGCTTGGTTACCTGTTCGGTTAATAAACCGCCCTGATCAAAGCCCACATAGCCTGGAGGCGCGCCTATCAGTCTGGAAACGGTGTGCCGCTCCATATACTCGGACATGTCAAAGCGAATCAACTCTACGCCCAGCACCTTGGCCAGTTGTCGCGTCACTTCGGTTTTACCTACGCCTGTAGGCCCGGCAAAAAGAAAGGAACCGATAGTTTTCTGCGTATCTCTAAGTCCTGCCCGAGATAATTTTATGGCTGATGCCAGCGCCGAAATCGCCTCGTCTTGTCCAAAGACCAGCATTTTCAGGTTCTTTTCCAAATTACCCAGCTTGTCGATGTCATTGGAAGATACCGATTTTGCGGGCACTCTGGCTATTTTGGAGACTATGTCTTCTATCTCGGCAACGTCAATGAGCTGTTTGCGATCGGCTTCAGCGGTCATGCGTTGTTTTGCACCTGCTTCATCGATAACATCAATCGCTTTATCGGGTAAATGCCGGTCGGTAATATAGCGATCCGATAATTCCGCCGCCACGCGTAATGCCTCGGACGAATATTTAACGTCATGATGTTCTTCAAAGCGTGATTTAAGCCCTTTTAGAATCAGGATAGTGTCTTCAACGGAAGGCTCAAGTACATCAATTTTCTGAAATCTTCTTGCCAAAGCATGATCTTTTTCAAAGACGCCGCGATACTCCTGATAAGTAGTAGACCCTATGCAGCGTAACTGACCTGAAGCCAGTGCCGGCTTAATCAAATTGGACGCATCCATCACTCCGCCCGAAGCCGAACCTGCCCCAATAATGGTGTGGATTTCATCAATAAACAGGATCGAGTCTGGTTCCTTGTTGAGTTGAGTTAACAACGCTTTCAGCCGTTTTTCAAAGTCACCCCGGTATTTGGTGCCGGCAACCAGTGCGCCCAAATCCAGCGAATAAATCACGCTGTTCATCAGAACGTCCGGCACTTGCTCTTCAACAATGCGTTTCGCCAAACCTTCTGCGATAGCCGTTTTGCCAACACCCGCTTCACCGACCAGTAGGGGATTGTTTTTACGGCGACGGCAAAGCGTCTGAATGGTGCGTTCAACCTCCAGGTCTCTGCCGATTAACGGGTCGATTCGACCCTTCAAGGCTTCTTCATTGAGATTGGTGGTGTACTTATCCAGTGGGCTGCCTGAGGCTTCGGCATCAGGATTACCTGATTCCGGTGACCGGCTACTTGCCGAATCATTTTCAGGGTCAATTTTTGAAATGCCGTGAGCCAGATAATTGACCACATCCAGTCTTGAAATATCCTGTTTATTTAACAGGTAAACCGCATGGGAATCCTGCTCGCTGAATAAGGCTACAAATAAATTGGCACCGGAAACCTCCTTCTTGTCGGATGCCTGTACATGAAAAACAGCGCGTTGAAGCACTCGCTGAAATCCCAAAGTAGGTTGGGTTTCCCGCTGGATACCCACTGGAATTAGCGATGTGGTTTCGTCAATAAATTGCGTCAACTGGCCGCGTAGCACCTTAATGTCGCAACCGCATGCTATCAGAATCGGCTGCGCAGACGCATTTTCGAGCAATGCCAGCAGCAAATGCTCAACGGTGATAAATTCATGCCGTTTATCATGCGCATTTTTAAAGGCATTGTTTAACGTAATTTCAAGTTCTTTGCTTAACATACACTCTCCAACCTACACTTCTTCCATCGAGCACATCAACGGATGATGATGTTCTCGTGAATAGTCATTAACTATATATACTTTGGTTTCAGCAACATCTTTAGAGTACATTCCGCATACACCAACCCCTTGCGTGTGTACTTGCAGCATCACCTGAGTCGCCTTTTCTTCAGACATGGCAAAAAAGTCCATTAAAATCTCAATTACAAAATCCATGGGCGTAAAATCATCATTTAACAAGATAACCTTGTATAAAGGCGGTCTCTTTAGTTTAGGTTTGGCTTCCTGAACAGCCAAACCGCCATCTTTATCTTTGAATGGGTCAAAATCGGACATAATTGTGATAATAAAATATTTGAGCTTCTAACATAGTGCCAATCTTGGGGAATTTCAACTCTTATGTTTACAACAAAATAAACAAGACTTATACAAAAGTTTAACCGGCGCGTTGAGTCTTCTTTCCCGTGCCTTTTTTACCAGCATAATATATCCAAATCTAGTAAAATATTAGCTTTTTACAGTTGGAATTCAGTAATGGTTTGGAAACCGCACGTTACAGTTGCCGCCGTTATTGAACAAGAGCGGCGATTTTTACTCGTAGAAGAAGAAACCTCGTATGGACTTCAATTCAATCAGCCTGCCGGACATCTTGAAGAAGGCGAGGATCTGATTGCGGCGGTCAAGCGTGAAGTGCTGGAAGAAACCGCCTGGCAGTTTGAACCTGAGCACATTGTTTCCATCCAACTTTGGCGAAAAAATCCTGACTTCCCCAGCTTTGTCAGAGTCTGTTTTTCCGGTCGCTGCCATTCACACAACCCGTCGCAACCCTTGGATGACGGCATCGTCGCCGCTCACTGGTTAACGCGCGATGAAATTGAAGCAGAGCGGCATCGTTTGCGTAGTCCATTAGTACTTATTAGTATAGACGAATATCTCAGCGGGCAACGCTACTCCTTATCCTTGCTTAAATCATTTATCGATCTTGACCATGAGTAAAAAAGTAATCGTCGGCATGTCCGGCGGTGTCGATTCTTCCGTAACTGCTTTGCTGCTTTTAGAGCAAGGTCATCAAGTCACCGGTTTGTTTATGAAAAACTGGGAAGAAGACGATGGCACGGAGCAATGCACGGCAATGGAGGATCTCGCTGACGCCCAACAGGTTTGCGATAAACTGGGTATCGAGTTAAAAACCGTAAATTTTGCCGCCGAATACTGGGACGAGGTATTTGAAGTCTTCCTGTCCGAGTTTAAAGCAGGCCGTACGCCCAATCCCGATATTCTGTGCAACAAACACGTTAAATTCAAAGCCTTCCTGAATTATGCCATTGAAGATTTGGGCGCGGAATATATCGCCACAGGTCACTATGCTCGCGTATCCGAGCAAGACGGTGAATACTTTTTGTTAAAAGGCCTGGACCCGAACAAAGAGCAAAGCTATTTTCTTTACACGCTGGGACAAAAACAGTTATCGCGCACCCTGTTTCCGATAGGCCACTTACATAAACCCGAAATCCGGGCAATGGCTGAAAAAGCCGGTTTTGCCAACAGTCGTAAAAAAGACAGCACCGGCATCTGTTTTATCGGCGAGCGTAAATTCACCGAATTTTTACAGCGCTATCTGCCCACCCAGCCCGGCGAGATGCGGACCCCCGAAGGCCAAACTATCGGCAAACATCACGGTCTGATGTATTACACGCTGGGTCAACGGCAAGGCTTGGGCATAGGCGGCGTTAAGAATGCGCCGGATGAACCGTGGTATGTACTGGAAAAAGATTTGGAAAATAATATCCTGATCGTCGGTCAAGGCCATGATCACCCGTTGATGCTGCATAACACACTGGAAGCGAGTCAACTCGATTGGTGCAGCAACAGGCCGTTGACAAAAACGATACGCTGCGCTGCTAAAACCCGCTATCGTCAGGCAGATCAGCCCTGTTCTTTGGAACCGATAGGTAACGACCGATGCAAAGCTGTTTTCGATCAACCGCAAAGAGCGATTACACCCGGACAATCCGTCGTTTTTTATGACGGTGAAATATGTCTGGGCGGCGGGATTATTGAATCAAAAGCCAACGAATAACAACATACACTAAAATACTTGGATAACCCCATGACTAATTTCGCCTTAACCGCTATTTCCCCTATCGACGGCCGCTATGCTGACAAAGTGGCTGCATTGCGTCCAATTTTTAGCGAATACGGCCTGATCCGCTTTCGCGTGCTCGTTGAAGTGCGCTGGCTGCAAGCCTTGGCTAACCATCCTCTGATTATCGAAGTCAGTCCATTCAGTGACGCGGCGACGCAGCTGTTAAACAACATCGTCAGCGATTTTTCAGAGGCCGATGCGCAACGCGTCAAAGACATCGAAAAAACCACCAATCACGATGTCAAAGCCGTTGAATATTTGCTGAAAGAAAAAATCGCCGGTTGCGCCGAGCTGGAAAAGGTCAGTGAATTCATTCATTTTTCCTGCACCTCGGAAGACATCAATAACCTGTCTTACGCGTTAATGCTCAAAGAAGGCCGGGAAGTCATCCTGGCACAAATCGGCGACTGCATCACGGCACTCAAGACTATTGCCGTGGAAACTGCCGACCAGCCGATGCTGTCGCGGACCCACGGACAATCCGCCACGCCCACCACCACCGGCAAGGAATTTGCCAACGTCGCCGCGCGCATGTTGCGTCAAAAAGACCAACTGCAAGCCGTAGCCCTGTTAGGCAAAATAAACGGCGCAGTAGGTAACTATAATGCGCATTGCGTGGCCTATCCTGATGTGGATTGGGCGGAATTTGGCCAAAACTTTGTGGAATCTCTGGGGCTGCAATTTAATCCCTACACCATCCAGATTGAACCGCACGACTATATTGCCGAGTATTTCCACGCGCTGTCCCGTTTCAACACCATCTTGCTGGATTTCGACCGCGACATTTGGGGCTATATTTCGCTGGGATATTTCAAACAAAGAACCATCGCCGGTGAAGTTGGCTCATCTACGATGCCGCACAAAGTCAACCCGATAGATTTTGAAAACTCGGAAGGCAACTTAGGCTTAGCCAATGCCATATTCGGCTTTTTAGCCGAAAAATTGCCGGTATCGCGCTGGCAGCGGGATTTAACCGATTCAACCGTATTGAGAAATATCGGTGTCGGCATCGCTCACACCAGCATCGCCATTCAGGCCAGCTTAAAAGGCATCTCCAAATTGCAGATCAATGTCGATGCGATTGAAGCCGACCTCAATGCCAACTGGGAAGTGTTGGCCGAACCCATACAAACCGTGATGCGTCGCTACGGTATTGAAAAACCGTATGAAAAATTAAAAGAACTCACCCGCGGTCAGCGCATTACCCCCGAACAAATGCAGGCGTTTATTGAAAAGCTGGAAATACCGGCTGAAGCCAAGGCAATCTTGCTGGAGCTGACGCCGCGCAGTTACACCGGTTACGCTGAAAAACTGGCCAAAGAAATTTAGGGTACTGTTGGAATCCTCTCTATGTCGCATCTTGAAACGCCTGCTCATGGTTATGCATGGAAAATAAAAAATTACTTCATGGAGAGGGCGATGAAAACAGCAAAAATCTCAAGCGTAAAACTATTTATTAACTGTGGCGGTAGAGTTTAGCTATGTTGTCTTATTCAATTATTGGCGAAAAATCGCTGACTCTTTGTCGTTGGTTGGCCATTATCACCGCCATAGCCGCGCCTATGTCCACTGCTGTAACCAGCGTTACCAGCATCGCCATGTTATTGACCTGGCTAATTTCAGGAGAACCTGTCCGCAGTTTAAAAATATCCGCTGAACAGCCCGCAGGTAAAATGTTGTTGCTGTTCTTTGCGTGGTTATTAATAGGCACTCTCTACGCAGAGACCCATTGGACGGAAAAAGTTGACACCTTGTTAAGCTGGAAAAAATTAGCTTTCACCTTCGTGTTACTAGGCTTGTTTTATCAAACGCATTGGAAGCGCTTGTTTATCGGTAGTTATTTAGCCGTTATGGTTGTTGCCGGACTGATCGCAGTGCCGCTATGGTTGGCTGATTTGTCGATAAGGTCGGGACGAGAGCCCGGTATTTTTATGACCAATTATGCCTCGCAGAGCATGGCTTTTATTGCGGCAATCATCTGCTGTGTTTTTTTATTAAGACAACAACTCTCCCTAAAGCATAAGTACTTGCTTTATGGTGTTATTGCCTTGTTTATAGTGAATATTTTCTTTATCAGCCCGGCGCGTAGCGGTTATGTAGCATTTCCATTTGCAGTGATATTCGCAGCCGGTTGCGTTTATGGATATAAAAAACTGCTGCCAATAATTGCCGTTACCGGTAGCGTAATGCTTGTCGCAATACTTTGCTCATCAACCTTACAGCAACGAACACAAACGGGATTGACGGAAAAAGCGGCGTATCAAACCAGCGGAGAACTGACCTCTATAGGCGTCAGGGTTATTTTTGCAAAAAACACGCTTTCGTTAATTAAAGAACACCCCGTGTTGGGTTACGGCACTTCATCATTTAAATCGACCTACAGCCGTTATGCTGCTGCGCAATATTCAGATTGGCGTGGAACCTCTACGTCAGATCCACACAATCAATATCTGTTTGTTTGGCTGGAAAATGGACTGATAGGGTTGTTACTGTTTTTTGCCTATATCTATACGGCTATTCGCCAGGGACTGAACAATCAACCCTATGGCGTAATCGCAGCGAGTTTTCTAGTCGCCGTGTGCGCCTCCAGCTTATTTAATTCCCATTTTAAAACTTTTCCTGAAGGCAATTTACTCGCCTTTTTTGTCGGTATTCTATTGGCACAACGTAACGTTGAAACCAAGGAAAGCCCTTAACAATCATGCTCAAAAAAATGATTTGTTGAAAATTCAATTATTTTTAACGCATTTGTCATCACTAAGTTTATGGGTATTGCAAAATAAATTACATGATGATATGAATATAACTGTCGATTCATAATAGTTTTCGCCCTTTTTTCAAAAGAGAAAAGTAGAAGTTTTTTGGAAACCCGGTATCGACAATCAACTATAAACATTAATATGAGGAGAGAATTATGAAAAAATTAGCATCTATATGCGCAGCTTTATTATTTCTTTTAAGTACTTCTGTTTTCGCTGAAAAACATGCCTCCGAGGCACTGGAACACGCCAATGCGGCGGTAGTTCAGGGTAAAGCAGGTAAATCCGAGAAATTAGTCGAACACGCAAAGCTGGCATTGGAGCAAACACTGGCGGCCTCCATAGTAGCCAAGGGCATACCAAAAAACCATTTGGATGAGGCTGCCAAGGAACTGCAAGAAGCCATTGATCACGGTAACTTGGATCATGCCGACGTGGCGACCAAGCATGCCGAGGCGGCAATAGAGCACATTAATAAAGCCGAAACTAAATAATATCAATAGCGCTTTGGAGGAAAGGGGCGGCTATTCCGCCCCTTTTTTTAAGTGGTTAATCGCTTATCCATCCGTATCGATCAGCGGTTAATAGCAAGAATTTCCTGAACATTATTCCGGGGGTGATTGATATGTCTATACAAAAAAAACTGTTACAGTTTTATCCGGCTCCCTGCGAAAAAGTCTCCATTAAAGGCCTCTATCTTGCCCATCAATTACATAAACGGGGTACGGCCGAATCACCCTTTGTTTATGCCAATTTCCTGTCGAGTCTGGATGGGCGCATTGCCTTGGAAGATAACGTTCAAGGCACCTACATCCCCAAACATATAACAACAGCTTCCGACTTTGGCCTGTTCATGGAATTGCATGCGCAAGCAGACTGTATCATTACCCACGGCGGCTATATGCGGGCCTTGGGCGAAGGACGGCTGGGTAACATATTGCAGGTCAGGGATAAAGAGCTTGTCGAATGGCGGTGCAACAATGGCTTAAAACCACAGCCTGCAGTAATCATCGCCAGCGCCGGCCTGAATTTTCCGTTCCACAACAGTCTCAAGGAACATGGGCAAGCCGTTTATATAGCCACCGGAAGAAATGCCGATCCGGATCGTATCCGTTACTGGCAAGACTTAGGGTATCCCATACTTTTTACCGGTGAAAACCAAATGGTTCACGGCGGGCCTCTGATTGATGCACTAAGCAGCCTGAGTTACAGAACTATTTACCTTGTTGCCGGACCGCAAATGCTGGACACTGTCATCCGGGAAAAACAGTTATCAAGGTTATACCTGACCATTACCCACCAGCTAATAGGCGGCAAAGACTTCCGTACCTTACTGACCGGGACTACGCTTGGAGCTGAAGGCAACCTGATACTTGAAGCAATGTACTACGAACAGGACGCGCCGCCCGGATCCGGCCAGTTTTTCATGCAATTCGGTCTGGAGCGATCCACTAGCACTGACACTTAAATTCGATTTTTTAAGGGAGGGCACATGAAACAATGGGTCTGTACAACCTGCGGCTATAACATGATCGGCGATCCCCCTGATGCCTGCCCCTTTTGCGGAACCCATCACGATAAATTTCTCAGCTGGGAAGACGCCGAAAAAACCTATCGCGTCACCGCTACTCAAATCAATGACAGCGTTATCCAATTGGTTTCCGTGCCCAAACTGGGACTGGAACATGCGGCCTACCGGATTGAAACGGAAAATGAGGCTGTATGGATCGATTGTCCTTCCGCATTGAACCGCACACTGGAACCGGTGCGGAAAATATTCTTTACTCACCCGCACTTTATGGGGGCATCCAACCAATACCGTGAGCTTTGGAATGCAAAAGTCTACCTGCATGCTTTGGACGCAGAAAATCCCTTAATCAAATCATTCCCGGTCGATGAACGTTTCAACAATGACTTTACGGTTGACGGGGTGGCAGCGTACCACATAGGCGGACATACGCCGGGCTATACGCTTTATATTTACCATGACGTGTTGTTTATCTGCGATTACGCATTTCCGCCCGGCCCCAAAATGCGTTTAAACCCCTTCGGTCCGAAAACCGAAACCTTACAAAGAGCTGAACGGATATTGACCATTATCAACAGCTGCTCATTAAAAACCGTCTGCGGCTATAACTATGTCTGCGACTTCAAAGATTGGCTGCCTGATTTTGAACGCGCCGTTAAATCCTCCGCTCGCGGATAATGAAAATTCTTACCGTCGCTGACATTCAAGAGCTGATACAAGTTATTGGCCTGGAAAATTTCTTCAAGCGCGTTATTACCGTTTTAGAGGAAGATTTCGGCCGTTGGAGCGAGTTTATTTTATCGCCGCGTCACGGAACCTATTATCCGGATGGCGTCATTGAATTGATGCCCTGTGCAGACCGGCAGCACTATGCATTCAAATATGTTAACGGCTATCCCGGCAATCCGCTTAAAGGCAAGCTCAACGTTGTGGCCATCGGAGTCTTAAGCGATGCCGATAGCGGTTATCCGCTAATGATCAGCGAAATGACCTTGTTGACCGCATTCAGGACAGCGGCAACGGGCGTTCTGGCAGCAAAATACTTGGCCCGTGAAGAAGCAAAAGCATTAGCCATTATAGGTACCGGGGCGCAGGCGGAGTTTCAGGTACTGGCATTCGCCGGTTTTTTTCCACTGGAAGAAGTCCGCTTTTTTGATAGCGATCCGCAGGCTATGGTCAAATTCTCACGCAACCTGGCCGAACAAAAGTTCAGGTTAATTCCTTGCGACACTATCGTCGAAGCCGTGCGCGATGCCGACATTGTGATAACGGCGACTGCTGCCAAAAAACGGCAGTCCTTGTTTGAAATTGAGGATATTGCACCGGGTACCTATATACATGCGATGGGCGGCGACAGTCCGGGGAAAACCGAGCTATCTGCCGAATTCCTGAAACAGGTCAGGCTGGTGGTCGAATATAAACCGCAGAGCCTTGTCGAAGGGGAGGTGCAACAATGCTCAGCCGGTCTTATCTATGCCGAATTATGGGAACTGGTCTGCAAGAATAAGCCCGGAAGGCCGAATAATCGGGAGATTACGCTGTTCGATTCAGTCGGGTTTGCGTTGGAGGATTACTCGATACTGCGGGTTGTTTATAACCTGGCAAAAGAATATCAACTGGGCACAGAGTCGGATTTAATACCCGAAATCAATGATCCTAAAAACTTATTTAGCTTACTGAACCTTTGAAATAGAGTGGTTCGGATTATTCTCGAGAGCTACGGCAATAAACTCCCCCCGCTTGGTGATACTACCTATTGATTCAAGGCATTGATTTCTCTAATCTGTAAATATTCAAAAAGCAGCATTTGGAAAACATCTATGACTAACCTGATCCGCAAGACATGTGAAGTATGCAGAATTGGCGCACCGTTGGCCACTCAGGCGGAAATCGACGAATTTATGCCGCAACTACAGGGCTGGGAGCTTGTCGAAATAGACAGCATCAAGCGCTTACAAAAAACCTTCAAGTTCAATGACTTTTCAAACGCCCTGTCGTTTACCAATAAAATCGGCGCACTTTGCGAGCAAGAAGGCCATCACCCGGCCATTTTAACGGAATGGGGCAGGGTAACCGTGACCTGGTGGTCTCACAAGATAAAAGGACTGCACGTTAATGATTTTGTTATGGCCGCCAAGACCGACGCTTTGCTATAAGGTCTCCCCGTAGAACGCCTCAATAATCTTTTTCATCAAGTGTAAGGTTTTATTTTCAGAGTCTTTTTCCGGATTAAATTCGCTGATTTCCAGGCCGCATATTTTCGGATGCCGATTAATCAATGCCAGCGCTTTTAGCAGTTCCTCTGCTTTAATGCCGCCTTGAGCAGGTGTTTCAACGCCGGGAGCATCGTCAGGATCGATAAAATCCAAATCGATGCTGATGCCGATAGCTTGGCAAGACAGGCTGAGCTTATCGATGGCTTTAGTTAACGCTTGGGCAAGCCCATCAATCTGTTCGGCAAAAATAATTTCTACCTTCGCTTGCTTTAATAGGTCGTATTCCTCATGTTCGTAACTCCGGACGCCGATCAGAATGAGGTTTTCCGGGTTGATAAAATCGGAACCGGGATACATCGCCGCCAGTTTTTTATCCGCTTTGCCAAGCAAAGCGGCCAGCGGCATGCCATGAATATTACCGGATGGCGACGTAGCAAAAGTATGCGCATCCATGTGTGCATCCAGCCAGATCAGACCGAATTTATCGGGCCGCTGCAATCCATTCAGCACGCCGCCCCAGGTTCCCAACGCACAGGAATGGTCGCCGCCGATGACCAGAAAAGCCTGGTTTTGTTCGGTCCAGTGTTGGCTGAACCGGCTTATCGATTGATTCAGCCGGGATAATTTTTCATCCTTTGACCCGTTATTTTCAGGATAAACCATATGCCACTGGAGTTGCAGGCGTTGCTGTTCAGGTTTTTGAAGGGCAAACGCATCGCGCAGCATTTCCGCCGCATAGCCGCATGTACGCAGTGGTCCGCCCAAACACGATGCTACGCCTAAAGTTTGTAATATAGCCACATCACTCTCGCTAATCGGAGGCAATCAATATGAATCAGGATAAAGCCAAAATTAATGTCTATTATGATGGAGCCTGTCCCAAATGCGTCAAAGACAGGTCGACCTATGAAAAACTCGCCGGAAAAGCGGGCGAAAATGTCTGCTGGATCGACATCACCGGCCGGGAAGAGCTGCTGCGTAAAATCGGCATCGACCCTCACAAGGCGCTGACCGAACTGCATGTTCAGGATGAAAACCAGCGAATCCTGTCCGAGATGGATGCGTATATCCTGCTGATGAGCAAAGTGCCTGTGTTGAAGCCGATAGCTTGGTTGATCGGGCTGCCGCTGATTCGTCCGTTGCTCGCCGGAATTTACCACTGGCAGGTTAATCGACGCCTGCACCGTAGAGGACGGCTATGAAATAATGAATCCACCAAAAGCATTGTCCACGAAAGCCAAAAGTAGGCGCCTCCAGGCGACACGAAAAGCACGAAAAAGTCGTTTGGGGAATTTTCGTGCTTTTCGTGATTTTCGTGGACCTTATTTTTTCTACGGATCAGATTTTGAGGGGATGTTCTTTCTCGGGAATCACCTAATCCACCAGTTTTTTCAATACCGTGCGCAGAATGCCGCCATCCCGATAATATTGGATTTCAATCGGCGTATCGATACGGCTTACAGCCTTAAAGGCCGTGACGGTTCCATCGGGCGCGGTTGCCGAAACCTTAACGTCCTGTTGCGGCACCGAAGCATCGGAAATATCGATTGCAAAGGTTTCCGTTCCGGTTAATTTCAGGTTTTTAGCCGATTCGCCGTCGATAAATTGCAACGGCAAAATACCCATGCCGATCAGGTTGCTGCGGTGAATCCTTTCGTAACTCTCGGCGATGACCGCTTTTACGCCCTGCATAAACGGGCCTTTTGCCGCCCAGTCGCGGGATGAGCCGGAGCCGTATTCTTTACCGGCAAGGATGCACAGCGGTATGCTCACATCTTTATACCTCATCGCGGCATCGAAAAACGTCATCCGCTCGCCGGTTGGATGATAGACCGTAGCATTGCCTTCAATGCCCGGCACCAGCAGGTTATGAATACGGATGTTAGCGAAAGTGCCTCGACTCATCACCTGATCGTTGCCTCGGCGCGAACCATAACTGTTCCAGTCTTTTTGTTCTATGCCTTTCTCCAGAAGATACAACGCGGCAGGGGAGCCGGGGGCGATTTGACCGGCCGGTGAAATGTGATCGGTGGTAACGGAGTCGCCGAACAGGGCCAGTACCTGCATGCCGGTAAGCGGCTGTATTTCTTGCCGATCTGTCGTCATTCCTTCGAAGAATGGCGGTTTCCTGATATAGGTCGAGTTCTCGTTCCATTCGTACAGTTCGGTGCCGCTGACTTCCACCTTCTGCCATGTTTTAGTGCCGGTGAAAACATCCGCATAACGCTCCCGGAACATCTCCGGCGTCACAAACTGCCTCATTACTTCGGCCACTTCCCAAGGCGTAGGCCAGATGTCTTTCAGATAAACCGGCTTGCCATCCTTGCCTACACCCAGCGGTTCGCGAGTAATATCCAGAGCTGTTGAGCCCGCCAGCGCATAGGCAACGACCAGCGGCGGCGAGGCGAGATAATTGGTCTTGGTCAGCGGATGCACGCGGCCTTCAAAATTCCTGTTGCCGGACAGCACCGCGGAAACGACCAGATCGTTTTCCAGTATCGCTTTTTCAACGGCTCCATCCAGCGGGCCGGAGTTGCCGATACAGGTGGTGCAGCCGTAGCCGACCAGATAGAAGCCGAGTTGTTCCAGAGAGCCAAGCAACCCCGACTGCTTTAAATACTCCGTTACCACTAGCGAACCGGGGGCTAGTGAAGTTTTGACATAATTCTTAACCTTCAAGCCTCGCTCCACCGCTTTTTTGGCAACCAGACCGGCTGCGAGCATGACCGACGGGTTGCTGGTATTGGTACAGGAAGTGATCGCTGCGATGACGACAGCGCCATGGGTGATTTTCTCATCGGCATTATTCCTCGATACGATGCCGCTACGTTGCAGATCATGCTCGAATAGCCCCATGCCCTTGATACCTGTCGGTTCGATCAGCATTTGCCGGTAGGTCGGCCCGACTTCACTGAGGGCGATGCGGTCTTGCGGGCGCTTGGGGCCTGCAAGCGAGGGTTCAATGGTGCCGAGATCGACTTCCATAACCTGGGTAAATTCGGGATCCGGCGTAGTGTCGGTGCGAAACAGCCCCTGTTCCTTGGCATAGCGTTCGGTCAGATCGATCAGCTCCGCATGACGTCCGGTGAAACGCATATAGCTGAGGGTCTCATCGTCGATCGGAAAAAAACTCACCGTCGAACCTTGCTCGGGCGCCATATTACTGAGGGTAGCCCGGTCCGGAATACTCAGATTAGTCAGCCCGGAACCGTAAAACTCAATGAATTTCCCGACCACGCCAAAGTTCCGGCAAAGCTCTGTCACGCGCAGCACCAGATCCGTCGCGGTCACGCCCGGAGGCAGTTCGCCGGTCAATTTAATGCCGACCACATCGGGAACCAGCATGTAGACGGGCTGATCCAGCATCACCGCTTCAGCCTCAATACCGCCGACACCCCAGCCGAGCACGCCGAGGCCGTTAATCATCGGCGTATGCGAATCGGTGCCGACGCAGCTGTCGGGATAACAGACGTTTTTATCCTTATTATGGAACACGACCGGCGCAAGGTATTCGAGATTGACCTGATGAACGATGCCGGTAGAAGGCGGAACCACACGGAGATTTTGGAACGCCGACTGCCCCCATTTAAGGAATTCATAACGCTCGGCGTTTCTTTCAAATTCGATGGTTTCGTTTAATAGCAGCGCATTGGCTTTGCCGAAATAATCCACCTGTACCGAGTGATCGATCACCAGATCACAGGGAATCAATGGATTGATTTTCTTCGGGTCGCCGCCCAGCCGCTTCATCGCATCCCGCATCGCGGCCAGATCGACGAGTGCCGGTACACCGGTAAAATCTTGCAATATCACCCGGGCCGGTTTGAACGGTATTTCATATCTTGCGCCTTGCGGCTGCCAGTTAGCGACGCTCAAGACATGCTCTTGGGTAATGATGTCGTTGTCGCAGTTGCGCAATAAAGACTCAAGCAGGATTTTTATCGTGTGCGGCAGCCGTGAGACATTGGCAGCGCCGACAGCTTCAAGTCGGGACAGGGAATAATACGAGATCGAGCCGATGCTATCGGTTTTTAGTTGTTGACGCGCACCAAATGGATCGTGGTTAATCATGATAGAAACCTCCCTTACTGTCCACACGGCTCGTCATCCCGGCAGGGATTGCCGGGATCCAGAAGCCATGGATGGCAATGTCAAGTCGTACTATAGGAGGTTGGAACTCAACTAACCGGCTTTATAGCCGCACAAGGCTATTTGTTGAGTATTTTTCCCTCGTACTTTCTCACATCCCTGTGTTCTGGATTCGCTTCGCGCTCTAACGGGTCCGGCAATCCCTGCCGGAATGACGGTGATACGATTTGTGCGAATACCAAATGTTTATAGGTTAGAGAAATTAACAATCGAAGATAACTTTTACCCTTATCAGTAGTTGCGTCAAGGGTTTTGATTTTATCTTGAGGTAATCGAGAGCTTAATTTTGGTTTAAAAATTCATCTGAATGAAACGGTACAACGTGAGTGCGATATTAGCAAGATTCATAACAGCCAATCTTCCAGCTTTAAACCGGGTGCTCTGGCAAACTCACGGGTGTTTTGGGTGACAACGGTCAGGTCGTGGGCAACGGCGATGGCTGCAATCTGCAAATCATAGGGGCCGATCGGTGTGCCTTGGCTGGACAAATGGGCGCGAATGTCGCCAAAGTGCCGCGTCGCTTGACCCCGCAAAAGGTAAACTTGGCAACCATGCCAACAAGGTGAGCAAACGGGCGCGAATTCTGTTCTTGCCGAGCGCTCTTGGCTACGCCAAACCATACCTCTGCTTCAACCGGAGCACAGACCCGTAACGTGAATCGGCCAACACGACGCACATGATGTAGCATCTGAGGATGCTCTCTCAGCAATGCAATAGCCGCTTGGTGTCCAGCAAATAGGTCATTAGTCCAATGCCTCGCGTTGCACATCATCCCCCAAATCGTCGTCGCTAATGTCATCGGGGAAATCTTCGCTCAAGCCACCCGCTATGGCAGCGAGAAAGGCTTCGGTATCATTCTGGTGTTTTGTGTTGGCCGGTATCAATGCGTAACGTTGTTCCAGAAATTCGATGAAATCCAAGGCTTCACGGGCAGCGGTTTCAGGGAGGTTAAGACTGTGTTGATAAATAGTTTCGGCCAGGTTCATGGGGTATTCCCAGCTAATCAAAATTGGCATCTAGCATAAACTCTTTTATGCTGGTTCCCAAGTCTATAAGGCTGCTGTTGCATGAGAATGAAATGGCAATCAAAACCGGATCAACTTGCTCCCTTTTGCTTATGCAATAACCTATAATGCGTTTTAACCAATCTAAACGAGTTTATCTATGTCAGCCAATGAGCAACGTGAGCTGTTGAAAGCACTCTTCAATAATTTGGAAGACGTTCCTTTAGAGCCTGACCATCCGTTTTATTATCCGTTTTTACAAGCTACCGCTGATGACCCGATTGCCGAATTAGCCGAGCGTATTAGTTTTAGTCAATCGCAAAGCGTCAATTTATTTACCGGGCAACGCGGTAGCGGCAAAAGCACCGAGTTTAGGCGCTTACGGAAAATGCTGATTGAAGACGGGTGCGAAGTGTTTTTGCTGGATATGCGCGATTATATGAACCTCACCACATCCGTAGAAATCAGTGATTTTCTGATTTCAATTATGGCGGCTTTAAGTGAAGCGGCTGAACGCGGCTTTAACAAGCCATTGCATCACCGTGGTTATCTTGAACGACTAGGCGACGTGCTGACCCGCGACATAAAAATTCCTGAAATTGACGTCAGCGGCATTAAAGCCTCTTTAAAAGACGACCCCAGCTTTAAACAACAACTACAGCAAGGCTTGCGCGGCCATGTCGCACGTATTGTTAAAGATGCCCATAGTTTTGCTCAAGAAGTCGTGGAACTGATTCGCAAAGAAACTCAAGACCCCAATAAAAAAGTGGTGCTGCTGGTCGATTCGGTAGAACAACTGCGCGGTGTTGGTATGGATGGAGCCAATGAGGTTTATAAAAGCGTGGAAAACCTGTTTTCAGGCCATGCCAGCAGCTTGCAAATTCCGATGCTGCATATTATTTACACCATTCCGCCGTACTTAACGCCGTTGGTTCCCGGTTTAGGTCGACAGTTGGGTTGTAATTTAGGCTGTACCTTACCCTGTATTCATGTGCAGAAAAAAGATAATCAAACCGATCAGGATGGTTTAGCCATTATGCGCGAGTTTGTGAACAGGCGCTGTTCGAGGTGGCAAGAAATTTTTAGCGAAGCCCAGCTTGATAAGTTAGCTCAAGCATCGGGCGGCGATTTACGGGATTTTTTCCGTCTGATTCGCGACAGTTTGGTCAAAGCCAGTTCCAAAAACAGAGGCGAATGGCCTATACCCGATAGCGTTATCGAGCAAACGCTTAATCACTCGCGCCGCGAAATGTTGCCAATAGCGGAAGACGACAAACAATGGCTGCTTAAAATCCATGATTCCAAAGAAGCCGAATTGCAATCGATTGATGAGCTTCCGTCACTGGCGCGTTTTTTCGATACCAAATTAGTGCTCAACTATCGTAACGGCGATGACTGGTATGACGTGCATCCTTTGCTTCGAGAAGAAATCAGGAGATAAGCGTGGAGGCGGAGAGACTTTTATCGGCCGAGGAAGAGGAACAATGGCAAGAACTGAGCCGGCATGTCGAGTGGGCGGAACGGTTTAGCCTGATTGTCCTGTTTGTCGAAGATGCGTTATTGGCGGAAAGCTTTAAACAACGGCTGCAAAGCCAGCTCCAAGGGCGGGTTTCCAAGTTACACGTGTTACGTCCTTTGAATCCTGAAACCTTAACTCTGGATGTTTTTAGTGAGTTACAGCACACGCTGATTCCCCATGCCATCGTTCCGTGCTGGCTGGAATTGCATCATCACCGCTCGACAGAGTGGCAACAAGCCCTGGATAACTTTTTTGCCCGATTTAATGAAAGACGCGACCGCATCAGGCAAGACTACCCACGTCCGTTTATCGTTCTGTTACCGTTGGCTTATAAAAGCCGCTTGCGTGAAATCGCCCCTGATTTATGGTCGGTTAGAAGTCATACCGATGAATTGCGGCCTGCCAAAGTCACGCCGGGGCTGAGCATTAATCACGACCGAATCGCTGTCAGTAAAGTAGAACCGTTCTTAACGCTCAATGAACAAGCATTAGCCAGTCCTGAAATCCGTGAATGGCAGCGGGTAAGGCACACGGTCATAGCCGATAGCGAACTTTTTTTAGTGACTGGTTATGCGTTTGATGCAGCTTTAGACTATGGACAATGGACTCTGGCGGAAACTTTGGCTGGGTATCTGATTGACCTCAGTCACAACATGATTAAGGATCAAGGCGAGACCACCCTGACTTTGTATCAGTTAATTCGTGCCCTAAGTAGACTAGGGGAAATAGAACAAGCATTAGGGCGCTATGAAGAAGCCTACCAAGCCTATGCAGAAAGTTTACAGATTTGTCGTGAGTTAAAAACTAGCCTGGGTGCTACACCCGAAGTGTTGCGTGATTTAGGTGTCTCGTTAGTTAGGGTTGCTGAGATAGATGAAACATTGGGACGTTATGACAACGCTTTTATGGGCTATACAGAAAGTTTACAAATTTTCCGTGAGTTAAAAGCAAGCTTAGGCGCAAGCCCCCAAGTGTTACGCGATTTAAGCGTCTCGTTAGCAAAGGTAGCCGATATAAATACTATCTTGGGACATTATGAATCCGCTTTAAAAGGCTATACAGAAAGTTTACAGATTTGCCGTGAGTTAAAAACCAGTTTGGGCACTACACCTGAGGTGTTGCGTGATTTAAGTGTCGCGTTAGAAAAGTTAGCCAATATAGATAAAACATTAGGACGTTATGAAGAGGCTTTTACAGGCTATACAGAAAGTTTACAGATTGATCGTGAGTTAAAAACAAGGCTAGGTGCAACACTCAATGTGTTGCGCGACTTAAGTGTCTCTTTAGAAAAGGTAGCCGATATAGATTCTATCTTGGGACGTTATGAATCCGCTTTAGCAGGGTATACAGAAAGTTTGCAGATTCGCCGTGATTTAAAAGCCAGCTTGGGTGCTACACCGCAAGTGTTGCGCGATTTAAGTGTCGCGTTTGAAAATTTAGCCGATATTGATAAAACATTAGGGCATTATGAAGAAGCCTGTGCGGGCTATAAGGAAAGTTTGCAGATTCGCCGTGAGTTGCAAGCAAGCCTGGGCGCAACGCCCAAAGTGTTGCAGGATTTAAGCGGCTCATTGGAAAATCTGGCTGATTGTGAAAACAGCTTACGGCACTATGATGAGGCACTGGCTGCCTACCGGGAATGTCTGCCTTTATTGGAACGGCTGCAAGCTGCGCTGAGTCATGATCAGTATTCAGAGCGCATTGTCGAGATAAAAGAAAAAATTTCAGCCTTGGAGCAGAGCACACACCAACTGCCACAGCCGGACGGGGCATGTTGCCCCGTCCGAAACGTTTGAGTTGGTTAAGTGTAGCTACTTAGTTCAGGTATCCAAAAAACGTTAGGGACGGGGTTGCAAACCCCGTCTCGCTTGCACTGCTTGAGTCCACATTATGCGGCTAGAGCCTGTCCATGTCGTAACCCAATCACAGAGGACAACGCATGAAAACAACCATCGACAACACTCGCACAGAAACCGACTCCTTCGGCCCCATACAAGTACCCGCCGACAAATACTGGGGCGCACAAACCCAGCGATCCCTGATCAACTTCAAAATCGGTAATGAACGCCTGCCACGGCCTTTGATTCGCGCGCTGGGCATCGTCAAATATTGCGCAGCACTATCAAACATCGCGCTGAATAATATTGATGAAAAAATCGGCTACGCGATAGCGGATGCAGCCCGAGAAGTTATCGACGGCAATCTGGACGACAACTTTCCTTTGGTCGTCTGGCAGACCGGTTCCGGCACCCAGTCCAACATGAACGCCAACGAGGTGATTGCCAATCTGGCTATCGAGCGTCTCGGCGGTGCTATGGGAACTAAAACGCCGGTGCATCCGAACGATCATTGCAATCGCAGCCAGTCTTCGAATGATGCTTTTCCGACGGCCATGCATATTGCGACGGTCGAGCAATTGCACCATTTGCTGATTCCCTCGCTCCAGCATTTGCACCGCGCGCTGTCCGACAAATCCCAGTCATGGAATGAAATAATCAAGATTGGGCGAACGCATTTGCAGGACGCGACACCCCTTACATTGGGTCAGGAGTTTTCCGGTTACGCAGCTCAGGTACAACTGGGTATCGACCGGATTAACGACAGCCTCAAACGGCTGTATCCGCTGGCGCAAGGCGGTACGGCGGTGGGCACCGGCCTGAATTCGAAACCGGGTTTCGGCGAACAGTTTGCCGAAGAAGTTGCGAAATTTACCCAGTTGCCTTTCGTCTCTGCTTCCAATAAATTCGAGGCGTTGGCCGCGCACGATGCGATGGTGGAAATCTCCGGGGTGTTAAACACCATCGCGGTCAGTCTTACTAAAATAGCCAATGATATTCGCCTGTTGAGTTCAGGCCCGCGCTCCGGCATCGGTGAACTGTCGCTGCCTGAAAACGAACCCGGCTCTTCGATCATGCCGGGCAAGGTGAATCCGACTCAATGCGAGGCCATGACGATGGTTTGCGCGCAGGTCATGGGCAATCACACCACCGTTACCTTTGCCGGGGCGCAAGGGCATTTGGAACTCAATGTATTCAAGCCGGTCATTATTTATAACGTGCTCCAGTCGATCCGGCTTATCGGCGACGCGGCGGTCAGTTTCACCGATCATTGCGTTGTTGGCATTGAGCCGAATATCGACCGTATTGCCGAGCTGATGGAACGTTCGCTGATGCTGGTAACCGCCTTGGCTCCGCGCATCGGCTATGACAATGCGGCAAAAATAGCTAAACTGGCTTTTAAAAATCATAGCACGCTACGTGAAGAGGCGGTTTCCGGCGGATTTGTGACCGAAGAGGAATTCGACAAGCTTGTTTGTCCGGAAAACATGATTTTTCCCCAATAAAGAACGAAAGAGAATACCATTAAGCGGTTAGGTACTTTTGATAACGAATAGAGGAGATAGATCATGCATGTAACATACGAACTGGCCGAACAGGCAATGGCTGCGGCAATTGCCGAGTCAAAAAAAATCGGTACGCAGATGTGTATTGCCGTAGTGGATTCCGGCGCTGACTTAAAGGCGTTCGTGAGAATGGACAATGCCTGGGTAGGCAGCGTGGATATTGCCATCAAGAAAGCCAAGACCGCCTGTTTCTTCGCCATGAACACCGGACAAATCGGTCAGCTATCGCAACCGGGTGGGCCGCTTTACGGGATTGAACATTCTAACGACGGGCTGATAACCTTTCCCGGAGGTGTTCCTATCGTTGACAAGGATGGCGTTCTAATCGGCGCTGTCGGCGTCAGCGGCAGTTCGGTGGAAAACGATCATCAAGTTGCCAAAGCCGGGGCGGAAGCAATCGGGGTTTCCGATTTACCCGAGCACCCATGGCGAACCTGAGCTTAAGATCATTTTCAGATTACATCGTTCCCACGCAGAGTGTTACTGCCATTAAATTGAGAAATACGCTGATTCCCAAGCTCGACTTGGGACCCCTGATGACGAAGCTCTCGGCAACCGCTCCTGCGTTGCTCTACCTCCTGCATAATCCACAGGGATGTGGTGAATGAAGATATTGCAGGAGCAAATATCTGTCCATGCAAGTCGTAGCTTGGCGAGACGGGAAGCTGGAGCTTCCCACACCGAATTCCCAAGCTGGAGCTTGGGAACTAGCGCTTACTAAAATCCTTAACTTAATGGCCGTGACGCAGAGCGTTGGAACGATGTATTTTTTTGGGGCTAAATTCAGGCAATTTCCATCATAATTCCTCATCCATTCATGAATGGTCATTTGATGTTATTCAAAAAGACATTCACTTAAATCGGGCGTTGTAGCCGGTTTTGACATCTTGCCGTCATGGATCGTTTGAAAGGCTTTATTGAAATCCGCGTTGATAAAACTGCTCGATAAATGAGCACACAAACAATAAACGGCTGAATAATCATCGGTGTTGCCTGAGGTGCAATTATTGATTCTGTCGGACAGGATACGGATGATAGAAAGAATAAAGCCATCATGCCGCCATGTTACCGGAAGGTCTGTAACATCACTTCCCCGCATCGCAATAGCGCCCAATGCACAATAGGCAAGATTAACCAGCCCGGCCAATATTTCAACCATATCGCCCGCTTTAATCGCTTTTAATACCGCGCTGCCTTCATCCATGAGTAATGCTTGACGCATAACAATATCCATATCGGATAATCGCTCATTTGCCCCATGTTCGGCTTGCGGAAGTGAAAAGGTGTCGTGGAATTCTCTAACTAACTTTAAGTGCTTATTCATGGTTTTTATCCTCGTCGACTTACGTCGAATTAATGTAATAACCAGACCCAACTAAAGTCTTTTCAAAGCGATTTATTCAAGCGCTATTTTTCCCTCAATGCAATGGTTGACGCCAAGAGCGGGAGAATCCAGGGTCATTTTAATGTCTATGGTTTCAGAACCGTTCAGTTTGCCGGATTCAACGGCTTTGAGTACAGCATGTTCGATCTCGCGTTGCGATGTAAGGCCGACATGTTTGAGATATTTTCTGATTTCGAGATTAAATGTGTCTTCATTCATTTTGGCCTCCTAAAGGCAAAGTAGATTCCATCAGTGTGAGCAATGGAATTTGTTTTGTGATGAAAGAACTATCATTTTGTAATCATAAAAACTTCTTATGAACTGTATCATGTCCTGATGTTACGTACACTGCCAAAAAATAATTATTTTTTCGCTTACAAAAAAGGGAAGTGTTGCCGGTCAAAAATTATCAGGAAGCGGCGAAAACAGGTTATTAAAATTAGTAGCCTATGCCCCAATCGGGGGGCAATGTTAATCTTAAAACGCAGTAGGAGTGACTGAAAGCGACTTGGTGAGCATTCAAAAAACCGCTTACCCTTCGATAGGCTCAGGGCTAAGGGGATTTTTGAGCGCTCAACTGCGGATTTCAGGTTGATGCGGGAACCTCTTAAGAGTCCTTGGGGATACCTCGTAGCGTTGCCAGCGCGCTTTCGTAGTCGAATACCTCAATTTGTCGAGTAAAGTCAGCATAGCGACTGCCCAGCTTCACTCGTAGCAGAGCAGCGGATTCGCGGGCCAAGCCGTTGGCGCGAGCGTTGTCTTCGACAAGCAGGTTTTCCAATTCCGAGAGTACTTGTTTTAAGCATTCGGGATCGATATTGCAGACAGTGTTTTCGATAAGAGCAACTTCTTCCGGCAAACTCAGGATGTACTGAATCAATTGAGCCAATTCGCGATCGCACAGCCTGGCCAATTCTGCGCACTCGGTTGAAGTGGAATTCTGGCGCAAGGCCTTATCCAGTAGGGTTGCCAGATCGGAAACGCGGCGAGCGCCCAGAGTCGCGGCGGCGCCTTTCAGGCCATGAGTCAGGTGTTGCGCCTCCTGGATGTCCCCCTGACTCAGCAGTTCTTGTACACGAATCATGTCTCTACTATGGAAGTTGGCAAACATCTGCAAAAGTTGCTGATATTTCAGGGTGTCGCCCCTGACGACAGCCAAGCCCCGTGCAGCTTCCAGTCCCGGAACGGTTGCCAGTCGGCTCAGAATGTAGCTGACCGGGAGAGGGATCGGCATTAAGTCCTCCGTGAGTTCTACGGGGCGGTTTTCCAAATCTGCGGGGCGATAGTTTCGGTCAGGCGGCGACAGCCAACGCAGCAGCGTAGCGTAGAGAACCTGCGGAATCACGGGTTTGGCAACAAAGTCGTTCATGCCGGCATTGAGGCAGATACGCCGGTCTTCGTCAAAGGCGTTGGCGGTCATGGCCAGGATCGGCAAGGATGCGTAGCCGGGCAGGGCGCGAATCGCTTTGGTCGCGGCCAAGCCATCCATATCGGGCATCTGCACATCCATCAGCACCAGATCGTAGCTATTCGTACCGAGCTTATCCAAGGCGATCCGACCGTTTTCCGCCGTGTCCACCGACAGACCGACCCCGTGCAGCAATTCCAGCGCCACCTCCCGGTTGATGGGGTTATCCTCTGCCAGCAGCAGGCGGGCACCGGCATGGTTTAGACGCAACATGTTCTCCGCATCGGCCGATTTTATCCGTGCTTCGGTGGGTATTACGCCATGGCCCCGCTGGAGCCGGACGGTAAACCAGAAGGTACTGCCTTGGCCCAGCGCGCTTTCCACGCCGACCTCGCCGCCCATGATGTTCGCCAGGCGTCGGGTAATGGCCAGCCCCAGGCCGGTGCCGCCATACTTGCGGGTAGTCGAAATATCGGCCTGGGCGAACACTTCGAACAGCGTCGGCAAATTCTCCGCCGCGATACCGATGCCGGTGTCCTGAACCTCGAATCGCACCAGCAACCCTGCGTCGGTTTCTTCCAATAACCTGGCGCGCAACCAGATGGTGCCCCGTTCGGTGAACTTGACGGCGTTGCCTGCATAGTTGAGCATGGCCTGACGCAACCGGGTAGGATCGCCGCGCAACCACAGGGGTACGTCGCCATTATCCATTTCGATGGTCAGTCCTTTGGCGCGGGACTGATCGGTAATCAATGAGCTGATGTGATCCAGTACCGCCGCCAGGGAGAAATCGGTTTGTTCCAGTTCCAGGCGGCCTGCCTCAATCTTCGACAGATCCAGAATGTCGTTGATAATGGACAGCAGATGCAGGGCGGCGGCATCGATCTTGTCCAGCCGCACGCTTTGTTCGGACGTAGGCGTGTTTTGGCGTAAGAGATAGGTTAATCCGATGATGGCATTCATGGGGGTGCGAATTTCGTGGCTCATATTGGCCAGGAAAGCGCTCTTGGACTGATTGGCTGCATCCGCCGAAGTCCGGGCCGACTCCAGTTCCGCCGTTCGACGCGCTACCAGCTCCTCCAAGTGATGGCGGTGCTGATCCAGTTCCTCGCCCTGATGCCTCTTTTCGGTAATGTCCTCCTGCACCGCCACGTAATGGGTGATGCCCCCATTCGGCTGACGGATGGGAGTAATGATGGCGAAATCCACATACTCGCTGCCATCCTTGCGTTTATTGATGAATTCACCCTTCCAGGTTTGCCCGTTGGATATGGCATCCCAGAGCGCTGTATAGGATTCTTTCGGCGTCTTGCCGGAGTTCAGGAGTCGCGGATTCTGTCCGATTATCTCCTCGTGACAGTAGCCGCTGTTCTTCGCGAAAGCCTCGTTAACGTATTCGATGTTGCCGTCGAGATCGGTGATGATGATGCTCTCCGGGCTTTGCTCCACGGCTTGGGCGAGCTTGCGCAGTTGTTCTTCGGCCTGCTTGCGCTCGGTGATGTCGCGGACGATTCCGGCGGCATGCCATTGGCCGCCGAGCTGTATCGCAGAGAGGGAAAGCTCGACCGAAAATTCCTCACCGTTCCGGCGCAGGGCAGGCAGTTCCAGGGTACGGCCCACCGTCGCGCCCTCGCCGGTGTGCGCGAAATGCGCCAAACCGACCGCTGCCGCTTCGTGAAAGCGGGGCGGCCCGATGAGTTGGTGCAGCGGCAGGCCTATCGCCTCGTTCTTGGTATAGCCGAACATGACAGCGGCTGCGGGGTTCCACAGCACGATTTTGCCCTCTTTGCCATCAATGAGGATAAAGGCGTCGCGGATGCTTTCGGTGGCCACCCGGAAGCGTTCACTGCTGTCGTGCAGTTCTTGCTCGACCCGTTTACGCGCGGTAATGTCCCGATTCGCGCCGTGCTGGCCCAAGTATTCGCCGTTCTCATCGCGGATGGGTTTGCAATGATGACCGATCCAACGTACGCCCCCGTCCTTGTGCATGATACGCACTTCAAGTTCGCCTCTATTGGTATTCGTGCTGTCCTCAAGATGTTGTCGGTACGCCATGCGGTCGTCAAGGTGGATGATGTTGACCATTAACTCGGGATCGGCCAGGAATGCCTCAGGCGCATGACCGGAAATTTGTTCGCAAGCCGGAGAGATGTATTTATAACGTCCGTCGATGTCAACCCAGAAAATGCAATCGGCAGCATTGTCGGCCAGCAGTCGGTATTTGGCCTCCGACTCTCGCAACGCTGCATGAGCCGTTTCAGCCCGGGTCCGGGCGGCGAGGGCGTCCTCCATCAGGTTCAGTGCAGCCAACCTGGCTTGGCGCTGCTCTTCGAGGATGGCTGTCTGGCTTTCGCGCAACGCAGTTTCGGCGGACTGGCGGGCGCGACGTTCGTCGGCCTCATTCAAGGCGCGCAAGATGGCCGGCAACAGGCGAATTAGGCTGCCCTTCAGGACAAAATCACTCATGCCCAGATGCAGCAATTCCACAGCGGTTTCCTCGCCGACGCTGCCGGACACCAGGATAATCGGCAGATTGGGACGATACGTCCGGATACGTTGCAGGGTCGCGATAAAGTCCATGCCCGGCACGTTGTAATCCGAGAGCACCACATCCCATTCGTTCTGCAACGCGGCATCCAGCTCTATATCGCTACCGACACGGAAGCACTCGGCATCCAGGCTATGTTGGCGTAAATGCCTCTCCAGCAGCAGAAAGTCGGCAGGGACATCTTCGATGACGAGGAGTTTTAACGGGCTGTTCATGGCTGTTTCATCGCTGCGGGGGGGATTCGTTGGTCGCCAGCCAGTACACGCCCAGACGCGCCACAGTTTCGGCGAATTCGGAAAAATCCGCCGGTTTGCGCACGAAGCTGTTGGTGCCGACTTCATAGCTTTTCAGGCGATCACGATCCTCATCCGACGAGGTGAGGATGACGACCGGCAGTAGCGCAGTGCGGGTGTCGGCGCGCAGTCGTTCCAGCACTTCCAGGCCGGACAGGTGCGGCAGGCCGATGTCAAGCAGTACTACGGTGGGCAGGTCGGGGCCTTCCCGGTCGGCGAATTCGCCCTGCCGGAACAGGTAATCCAGCGCTTGTTGACCGTCGCGCACCGCGGCAACTTTCTCGACGGTTTCGGCCAGTCGGCGTAGCAGTTCGGCACGTCGGCTCAACTCCTCCACCGTGCGCCGTCGCGATAACACCAGGCCGCTCGCGCGCGCCAGCAGTTCCTCGACCGAGAAGGGCTTGTTGAGGTCGTCCTGCACACCTTCCTTGAGCGGGCGCAGACGATCCTGGGTCTCGCTAAACAGATAGCCCATGACCAGAAACAGGCCTACCGAATAGAGGTTGGACGGGGTATTCATCGTCCAACTCAATTGGGGCGGGATAAAGAAGAACCAGACGATGGCGATGCTGAGAACGGTGCTGACCAGTCCGGCCCCGAGGCCGCCCAGACGTGCGCTGAAAAACACGGTGGGGAAGAATAGAAACCAGACGAAATGGGCGATCCAGGGCCACAGTACCCATTGTAGCGCCAGCGCCAGGAAGGGCAGTAAGATGGCCGGCACCAAACGTATATTCATGATGCCGCAGTTCCTTTCGGTTGTATCGGAAGGGCATCGAGAAAGGCCAGCGGGTAGGGCGGTTCTTGTCCGAGTTGGCGAGAGAGTTCGTTGACCTGCTGTTTCAACGCAATCATGTCTAACTCGCGACCCACGGTGGCGCGGTTGAAACGTTCCAGTTCCGCATTGCGCTGAGCCAGTTCCTGGGTCTGTCGGCGCAGTGCCTCTTCGACGGCTTTGCGCGCACTGATGTCTGTGATGGTGCCGATCATCCTGAGCGGCGCGCCCTCGGCATCACGTTCGGCCACCCGGCCTCTGCCCCGTATCCACTTGATCTCCCCGGAAGAGGTGACCAAACGGTAGTCGAAATCGCTGGACGGCGTCTTGCCTTGCATGTGAGCTTCCATCGTTTCCAGCACATGGGGCAGATCATCCGGATGCACCGTTTGTTTGAAAAACTCGAAATCCGGCGTGACTTGGTTAGGCAGGTAGCCGGTCATTTCGTAGTAATGTGGCGTCAGATAAGCCAATCCGCTACGTAAATCCCAGTCCCAAAGACCGTCGCTGGTAGCATTGAGGGCCAACTTAAGGCGCTCTTCGCTGATGCGAAGTTGTGCTTCGGCAGTCTTGCGTTCGGTAATATTGAGGATAAAGCCAATAATTGCCGGACGACCTTGATAGTCGAAGGTGCGTCCATGTAGCTCAACGTCGATGCGACTGCCGTCGCGGTGCAGACCGACAAAAATGTAATGCAGGTCCGCAACCTCGCCATCAATACGCCGTCGCATGATTTCCTCCACTCGTTCACGATTTTCCGGGCTAACCAGATCGGCGACAGATACGTTGTCGATCAGAGCTTCCGGCGAGTCGTAACCGAAGAGGGTCAAAAAGCCGGGATTGACGTAGCGGAAGCGGTCATCCTGAATAATGTAAATACCGGCCAGAGATTGTTCCACCAAGGCGCGAAAACGGCCTTCGCTGTCACGCAGGGCCAGTTCGGCCTGCTTACGTTCGGTGATATTTTCGGTCACGATAATGATTTCGCCGTGGTTGGGCGAGTAGATCATGAATGAGAACCAGCGATTGAGTTCGCGCAGATAATGTTCCCAGCTTGTCGATACACCGGTCGCCGCGACTCGCCCGAACAGCTCAAGTGCTTCCTGGTTGTTCTCGCAATAACTCGGGATGACTTCGCTGATTTTGCGTCCGATCACTGATTCGGTAATACCTGTGACAGTGGCGAATGCCGGGTTTGTCGAGATGTATTCCATATCTACCGGCGTCTCGCCCTGAAAGATGACGCGGGCATGGACGACACTGTTCATCATGTTCTCGAACAATGATCGGTAATTCAGTTCGCTCGTGTGCAATGCCGCCTCGGCCTGCTTACGCTCGGTAATATCCCGGGAAATACCGAAGATACCGATCATGTTGTCTTCGTTATCGCGCAGGGGGCCTTTAGTGGTGAGAAATAGCCTCTCGCCTTGCGATGTGTTAAGTCTTTCTTCCTGAGTAATCGTACGGTTCTCGGCGTTCACCTGGCGATCGATGGACATCACGAGATCGGCCTGCTCGGAAGGAAAGAGGGTTCGATCGTCGCCGCCCAGCACGTCTTCCACCGGCTTGCCGACGAAACGGCTGGCGGCTCGGTTAAACAGGATGTAGCGGCCTTCCAAATCTTTGGCGAAAATAGGATCCTCAGAGCTGTCGGCAATGGCGGCAAGCAGGTGCAGTGCGCGAAGGCGCTCTGTCTGGGATTGCTGTACGGCCTGGGCCAGGGTAAGTTGTTGAGCCTGTCGCAACAGATAAAAACCGGCACCGGCCATGAACAGGGCCAGCAAGCCTACAAAACCGGTCCACGTAACATCTCCGACGGCTTCGGCATAAAGTTCAGACAGATCCAGTTTGGTCATCAGGAACCAGTCTGTATCGACGATAGAGTTCACTACACCGATGACGGGAATGCCTCGGTAATCCAGGCCTTCAATCGGGCTGCCCGGAGATACCGTGCTATTACGCAGCTCGACAAGCAGTTTTTCCGTTGCGATGGGCACGGGTAACCTGGCTTCTGTCTCTTCTTGGTGTCCTAGTTTGTCGAGAAACAGCACTCGGTCGCCATTGCGCTGGAACAACACCGTCTCGCCTCCGGCACCGGGTACCGGCCGGGTTTGCAGAATGGGGGCAAGCCGATCCGTCAAATCGATGTGCAGGATGACCAAGGGCGGCGGGCCGGAGAGGGTCGTCAAGGGTGCAATGAAATCCAGGCACAGGTTACCGGCTGCATCGCGGTAAGGACCGATTCGCCGCACTATACGCTCTGCTGAGGCTGCGGCTTGCAATGGCTGGGCAACGGTAAGCGGCGTCCTGTCGTTCCCCCACAGCTTCTTGCCCCTTGGGTCGAGCAGTACAACTGCGCCAAATCCGCGATTCCGGCTTAATTGTTCCAACTGCATTTGCAGTCGTTCGCCACTTTGCCGATCGCCCGATTCTTGCCAACGGCGGTATTGTTCGGTGAAAAAATCGCTGGTCCTGATGAAGTCTGCATCAGCCTGCCGCTCTCTGAGCCAGTCGGCAATCTGACGGGCCTTGATGTCGACGTCGGCCTGCAACCGGACAATCGCTTCTTCTTTTTGCTGTGTGAAGGTATGGACTATACCGGCGCCTGTGAACATGACGATGATCGCGGCCAGCAACAGGAAAGGTAATCCCAGTCCGTGTGAGCCCGCAGGGAGTGCTGTAGACCTCGTATCGCCGCCGATCCAACGCAGCATCAGGCCATAGAGTAGCAATGAAGTTACGCCGACGAATAACCAGCCCTTGAGCATGCTGGCCAGGATGATCTGGTTCGGATCGTTGAAGAGTATCTGGACCCATTTGTCGGACAGCAGTATCCAGCAGGCGGCGAACACGGCATAGACCAGAACGATGGCTAGAATTCCGCCACGGTTGGCGGGTTCCGGTCGCGGCGGCAAGGGGGCGGTATCGGGTGGCATTGGCTGGGCAGCTCGTTATATTAGTTCGGTGAAGGTGAAGTTGTGCGATATGGTCATGGCGATAGTGATGAAGGTAGCGGACTCTTCATCCTCGGTCAGCAGGACGCGAATGGCTTGATTCATGGCATTTAATCCGGAATGGGATCACGATGGCGTTCGGCGATGTCGCAGAAGGCGCTGAAATGGGTGAGAAAGGCATCAACCATGTCCGGGTCGAAATGCTTACCCCGTCCGGCCGCAATGATGCTGCGAACTTCGTCGTAAGGCATGGGTTCTTTATACACGCGGCGGGAAATCAAGGCGTCGAATACATCTGCCAGGGCCATGATGCGCGCCGAAACCGGAATGGCTTCACCGGCGAGTCCGTCCGGATAACCGCTGCCATCCCATTTTTCATGGTGTCGGAGGGCGATTTCCTTGGCTAGCGTCAGAAACACCACCGGCCTTTCTACATCCAGCTCGGCCTCCTCGATGGCCACGGCGCCAAGACGGGCATGGGTTTTCATGATCTCCCATTCTTCCGGTGTCAACTTGCCGGGTTTTTGCAGGATGGCGTCGGGGATGCCGACCTTACCGATGTCGTGCAACGGCGCGGAGCGTGCCAGCAACTGGATGTAACGGTCATTCAGAGTTGCCGAAAAGATCGGTGCTGTCCATGGCAGTCACGAATATCACCGGGATGTCTTGAGTAGAGGGATCTGCACGTAGATGCTCGAAGACTTGATAACCGTCCATGCCCGGCATCATCACATCCAACATAATCAGGTCCGGGCAGGGCGCGGTACCGGCGATGCGCAATGCTTTCCGGCCGGAAGTAGCGACACGTACCCGGTAGATCGGTTGCAGCAATTCGCTTAAAACGGTGAGGTTTTCGGGAGAGTCGTCAACAATCAATATCGTTTGGAGCGTTATCTCTGACATGAGTGGTCCGTAGTGGGTATGGCAATATTTTTTAGCTTAGCATGTAAACGCTATCGACTTGAATTATAGGGAGCTTAAAAAATACCGCTAGGTTTTGTTGGTATTTCAATAATAAGTATTCAAAAGCAAATACTTATAAATATAAAGTGAATTCGTAAATTACCGATAAAACAAGCGTTTTTATTAATCGCTGATGTTACGCACGGATGGTATTCTCTCCCGTTTGCCGCGCCGAGCACCGGAGCTTTTATCGAGAACAGCCCGTTAGGGGCGCGGCAGGGATGCCGCGCGTCAGCAGAGGGGCAGGAGCCCCTTCTGCTGACCCTCGATAAAAGCGAGGA
>Ga0208121_100047_pt1 | contig 81546 bp, 69 predicted proteins | sample LakWasMet62_LOW9_2_FD_183894 | JGI IMG/M metagenome (GOLD analysis project Ga0208121, IMG submission 183894) | Freshwater sediment methanotrophic microbial communities from Lake Washington under simulated oxygen tension - Sediment Metagenome... | ecosystem: Environmental > Aquatic > Freshwater >... | reverse complement strand
TGCCGGGCCGCGCATCCACCCCAGTGCTGTCATCGATCCGGCCGCCCATGTTGATCCGCTGGCGCGCATTGGCCCCTTGTGTGTGATTGAGCGCGGTGCGCGTATCGGCGCACATACCATGCTGGCTTCGCGTGTGACGGTGGGTGAAGATTGTGTGGTGGGCGAGCGCTGCATTCTGCATCCCGGGGTGGTGATCGGTGCCGATGGTTTCGGCTTTGCGCCGAACGGGCCGGCCTGGGAAAAGATCGAGCAGCTCGGTGCTGTGCGCATCGGCAATGACGTGGAGATCGGCGCCAACACCTGCATCGACCGCGGTGCCCTGCAAGACACGGTGATCGAGGATGGCGTCAAGCTCGACAACCTGATCCAGATCGGACACAACGTGCGCATCGGGCGCAACACGGCCATGGCTGGCTGCGCCGGTGTGGCCGGTAGCGCCAACATCGGCGCCGGTTGTACCATCGGTGGCGGTGCTGTCGTGCTGGGGCATCTGACCTTGGTCGATGGTGTGCATGTCTCGGCCGCATCGGTGGTGACCCGCTCCATTCTCAAGCCAGGCCACTACACCGGCATGTTCCCCATCGACGACAATGCGTCCTGGGAAAAAAATGCCGCCACCCTCAAACAGCTGCACGCCATGCGCGAGCGCGTCAGGGTGCTGGAAAACAAGATCAAAGAAACGAACCAATCATGATGGACATCCACCAAATTCTCAAGCAACTGCCGCATCGTTATCCGTTTCTGCTGGTCGATCGCGTGCTGGAGATTGAAAAAGGCAAGCGCATCAAGGCACTGAAGAATGTCACGATGAACGAGCCTTTCTTCACGGGGCATTTCCCGCACCGGCCGGTGATGCCGGGGGTGCTGATGCTTGAAGCACTGGCGCAGGCGGCGGCACTGCTGGCCTTCGACACCCTGGGCACGACCCCCGACGACAAGACGGTCTATTACTTTGCTGGCATTGATGGTGCGCGTTTCAAGCGCCCGGTCGAGCCGGGTGATCAATTGACGCTGGATGTCGAACTGGATCGCATGAAGGCCGGCATTTTCAAGTTCACGGCGCGCGCCAGCGTCGGCGAAGAGCTGGCGGTGGAGGCCGAGCTCATGTGCACCATGCGCACCATTGCGTAAGCACGCGGGAGTCGCAGCGTGACGCTCATCCATCCCACAGCCGTGGTGGCACCCGAGGCCGAGCTCGACAGTTCGGTCACGGTCGGGCCCTACACGGTGATTGGCCCCCATGTGAAGGTGGGGGCTGGTACGACCATCGGCGCGCATTGCGTGATCGAAGGCCACACCACCATCGGGCGTGACAACCAGATCTTCCAGTTCAACTCGCTCGGCGCCATTCCGCAGGACAAGAAATACGCGGGCGAGCCGTGCGAGCTGGTCATCGGGGACCGCAACACCATCCGCGAGTTCTGCACGTTCAACATCGGTTCGCCCGGTGATGCTGGTGTCACGCGTGTCGGCAATGACAACTGGATCATGGCCTATGTCCATCTGGCCCACGACTGCATGGTCGGGAACCACACGATCTTTGCCAATAACTCGCAGTTGGCTGGCCATGTGCATGTGGGCGACTGGGTGATCCTGGGCGGCTTCACGGTGGTGCACCAGTTCGTCAAACTTGGTGCCCACAGCATGACGGCCATGTGTTCCTTGCTGTTTGCCGATCTGCCGCCCTTTGTGATGTGTCAGGGGCAACCCGCGCAGGCGCGTTCCATGAACTTCGAAGGGCTGCGCCGACGCGGCTTTTCGCCCGACCGCATTGCTGCGGTGAAAGCCATGCACAAGGCGCTGTACCGTGACGGCTTGACGCTGGAGCAGGCCCAGGCGCAGATTGCAGCGCTGACTCAGCGCCACCCTGAGGCGGCCCCCGACGTCGCCATGATGCAGGCCTTCCTGGCGCAAACCACGCCGCAGCGCGGCATCGTCCGTTAACCCATGGCTGCCGTGCCTTCTCCAGCGGCCGCCTCGGTGGCTGCTGCGTCTGCCATTGCTTCGCCCGACGTGGCGATGGTGGCCGGTGAGGCTTCCGGCGACCTGCTGGCGGGCCTTTTGCTGGATGGGCTGAAAGCGCGCTGGCCGGGCGTGACGGCAGCCGGCATCGGCGGCCCCCAGATGAGCCGCCGTGGTTTTGAGGCCTGGTGGCCGAGCGACAAGCTGGCCGTGCGCGGTTACGTCGAGGTGCTGCGTCACTACCGCGAGATCGTGGGTATCCGCGAGCAACTCAAGCAACGACTGCTGCAGCAGCGACCCGATATCTTCATTGGTGTCGATGCGCCTGATTTCAACCTCGACCTCGAGCGCGACCTCAAGGCGGCCGGCATCAAGACGGCGCATTTCGTCTGCCCCTCGGTCTGGGCCTGGCGGCCCGAGCGCATCGAGAAAATCCGCCGCAGCGTCGACCATGTGCTGTGCATCTTTCCTTTTGAGGTCGAGTTGCTGGCGCAGCATGGCATCGCCGCCACCTATGTCGGGCATCCCTTGGCCAAGGTGATTCCATTGGTGCCGGATCGTGCCGCGGCGCGTGCGGCGCTCGGTTTGCAGGCGGATGACACGGTGGTGGCCATTCTGCCGGGCAGCCGCAAATCCGAAGTCGAGTATTTGGCTTCCAGGTTTTTTGAGGCTGCAGCCCTTGTGAAACGGGCGCGGCCAGCTATCAAATTCGTAGTGCCTGCCATGCCTGGCCTGCAAACACGGATTGTGCAGGCCGCGCAGGCGGCCGGCATGGCCGAGCAGCTGCAGATCGTGGTGGGGCAATCCCATACGGTGCTGGCAGCCTGCGATGTGACGCTGATTGCCAGCGGTACGGCAACGCTGGAGGCGGCGCTGTTCAAGCGTCCGATGGTGATTGCCTACAACATGAACTGGCTGTCCTGGCAGATCATGCGCCGCAAGCAGTTGCAGCCCTGGGTCGGCCTGCCCAACATCCTGTGCCGCGACTTCGTCGTGCCCGAGCTGTTGCAGGATGCTGCCACGCCGCAGAATCTTGCCGCGTCCGTGCTGCAGTGGCTGGCCGCACCTGAGAAAATGGCGGCCTTGCAACAAAAATTCACCGCGCTGCATCTGGAACTGCAGCGCGATACGCCCCAACTGGCTGCCGATGCGATCGAGCAAATTCTTCAAGGCTGAGCAAGCCACGCTGATATGGGATACCCCAGGTCTGGTGGCCGGGGTGGACGAGGCCGGGCGCGGCCCGCTGGCGGGTCCGGTGGTGGCTGCGGCCGTCATCCTGGACGACCTGAATCCCATTCAGGGCTTGGCCGATTCGAAAAAACTCACGGCGGCCCGACGCGAGAAGCTTTACGACGAGATCCGCGCCAAGGCGCTGTGTTGTTCGATTGCCGAGGCCAGCGTCGAGGAGATCGACCAGCTCAACATCCTGCAGGCCACGATGCTGGCCATGCGGCGTGCGGTCGAGGGCCTGCGCCTCAAACCGACCAAGGTGCTGGTGGACGGCAACCGCCTGCCGGTGCTCGACGTGCTGGCCGAGGCCATCGTCAAGGGCGATGCCAAGGTGCCAGCCATTTCGGCGGCCTCCATCCTGGCCAAGGTCCACCGCGACCGCTGGTGTGCGCAGTACCACGAGCAGTTTCCGCAGTACGGCTTTGCCGCGCACAAGGGTTATGGCACGGCAGAGCATATGGCCGCATTGCGCGCGCATGGCGCTTGTCCGCAGCACCGCAAGTCCTTCAGTCCGGTGGCGGAGGTGTTGCGGTGAACCCGTCAGCCAACGTGCAGCACATCACCTCCAGGGACAACCCCCTGTTGAAGGAGCTGCGCCGCCTGAACGAGGACAGCACGGCCTACCGCAAACTGGGGCGTTTCTGGGTCGAAGGCGACCATCTTTGCCGCGCCGCGCTGGTGCGGGGCCGGCAGCCGGCCATTGCCGTCTTTTCTGAATCATTTTGGCCCTTAGCCCCCGTCGATATTGCGCAAGCCGCTATCAAAAACATAGTGATTCCGGATGCCTTGTTTTCCGGCATCAGCGGCCTGGAGTCGCCGGCCGGCATGGGGTTTGTCTTTGACCTGCCGGCAGCCGTTGCGCTGCAGCCCGACGTGGCCTCGGTCATTCTGGACCGCGTGCAGGACGCCGGCAATGTCGGCTCCATCCTGCGCAGTGCCGGCGCCTTCGGTTTTCGTCAGGTGATTGCGCTCAAGGGCACGGCCGCTCTCTGGAGCCCGAAGGTGCTGCGTGCCGGCATGGGCGCGCATTTCGGCCTGCAGCTGATCGAAGGCGTTGAACTGCCCGCGCTTGATGCCTTGGCCATTCCCATCATCGTGACCAGTTCTCACCTTGGGGCCTTGATCCAGGCGCAGCGCCTTCCCATGCCCTGTGCCTGGGCGCTCGGGCACGAGGGGCAGGGGGTTGGCGAGGCACTGATGGCGCGTGCGGCCCTCTCGGTGCGCATCGGCCAGCCCGGCGGCGAGGAGTCGCTCAATGTGGCGGCCGCGGCGGCGATCTGCCTGCACGCCAGTGCGGTCGCGGCTGCGGCGATCTGATGCCTGTTTTTTAAGCAGGCGAGACGCTGGCGCCAAGTTGGAGCGAAGTCGAGGGACATAAGCCCTAGGCTATAATCGACAACTGTTCAGAAATCCAGCCGCCCCAGCGCATTTCAAGCCGAACCCCTCTCAAAAGCAGCAGCCAGGACTCGATTCTTGTGGATGCGTGGGCGCGCCCGTAACCAACGGAGTACCCAGTGCTTTTGTCTCTCAAGGGAACCACCCCCCACGCCATCCTGGCGCTCGCAGACGGCACGGTCTTTCTCGGCAATTCGATCGGTGTCACCGGCACCACCGTCGGCGAAGTGGTGTTCAACACCGCTATCACCGGCTACCAGGAAATCCTCACCGACCCGAGCTACTGCCAGCAGATCGTGACGCTCACGTATCCGCACATCGGCAACTACGGCGTCAACCGTGAAGACATCGAAGCTGACAAGGTCCATGCCGCCGGACTCATCATCAAGGACCTGCCGCTGCTGGCGTCCAACTTCCGCAGCACAGAAACCTTGTCGCAGTACCTGGTGCGCGAGAAGACGGTGGCCATCGCCAACATCGACACCCGCAAGCTCACGCGCCTGCTGCGCACCAAGGGCGCGCAGAACGGCGCCATCGTTGCCCTGGCCGCCGGCCAGGACGTGACGCAGACCGCCATCGACCAGGCGATTGCCGCCGCCAAGGCTGCCCCCAGCATGGCTGGCCAGGATCTGGCCAAAGTCGTGTCGGCAACCAAGCCTTATGACTGGACCCAGACCGAATGGCAACTGGGCTCGGGCTACGGCACGCAGACCGCGCCGAAGTTCCACGTCGTCGCCTACGACTTCGGCGTCAAGAAAAACATCCTGCGTATGCTGGCCGAGCGCGGCTGCCAAGTCACCGTGGTGCCGGCGCAGACGCCGGCGGCCGAGGTGCTGAAGCACAAGCCGGACGGCATCTTCCTCTCCAACGGCCCCGGCGACCCGGAGCCGTGCGACTACGCGATTGCCGCTGCGCGCGAACTGATCGAGACCGGCATCCCGACCTTCGGCATCTGCCTGGGGCACCAGATCATGGCGCTGGCAAGCGGCGCCAAGACCTTCAAGATGAAGTTCGGCCACCACGGCGCCAACCACCCGGTGAAGGACCTCGACACCGGTCGCGTCAGCATCACCAGCCAGAACCACGGTTTTGCCGTGGACGAAAAATCGCTGCCGGCCAACCTGCGCCCGACCCACGTCAGCCTGTTCGACGGCACGCTGCAAGGCCTGGCCCGCACCGACCGCCCGGCGTTCTGCTTCCAGGGCCACCCGGAAGCCTCGCCCGGCCCGCACGATATTGCCTACCTGTTTGACCGCTTCACGGCGCTGATGGAGAAAAAGTAAATGCCCAAGCGTTCAGATATCAAATCAATCCTGATCATCGGCGCCGGCCCGATCATCATCGGCCAGGCCTGCGAGTTCGACTACTCCGGCGTGCAGGCCTGCAAGGCGCTGCGCGAAGAAGGCTACAAGGTCATCCTGATCAACAGCAATCCGGCCACGATCATGACCGACCCGGCCACCGCCGACGTCACCTACATCGAGCCCATCACCTGGCAGACGGTCGAGAAGATCATCGCCAAGGAGCGCCCGGACGCCATCCTGCCCACCATGGGCGGCCAGACCGCGCTGAACTGCGCGCTCGACCTGTGGCACAACGGCGTGCTGGAGAAGTACAAGGTTGAGCTGATCGGCGCCACGCCCGAAGCCATCGACAAGGCCGAAGACCGCCTGAAGTTCAAGGACGCCATGACCAAGATTGGTCTGGGCTCCGCGCGCTCCGGCATTGCCCACAGCATGGAAGAGGCCTGGGGCGTGCAGAAGCAGGTCGGCTTCCCCACGGTCATCCGCCCCAGCTTCACGCTGGGCGGCACCGGCGGCGGTATTGCCTACAACGCCGAAGAGTTCGAGATCATCTGCAAGCGCGGCCTGGAAGCCTCGCCCACCAATGAGCTGCTGATCGAAGAGTCGCTGCTCGGCTGGAAAGAGTACGAGATGGAAGTCGTGCGCGACAAGGCCGACAACTGCATCATCATCTGCTCGATCGAAAACCTCGACCCCATGGGTGTGCACACCGGCGACTCCATCACCGTGGCACCGGCCCAGACGCTGACCGACAAGGAATACCAGATCATGCGCAACGCCTCGCTGGCGGTGCTGCGCGAGATTGGTGTGGACACCGGCGGCTCCAACGTGCAGTTCTCGGTCAACCCGAAGGACGGCCGCATGATCGTGATCGAGATGAACCCGCGCGTCAGCCGTTCCTCGGCATTGGCCTCCAAGGCCACCGGTTTCCCGATCGCCAAGGTCGCGGCCAAGCTGGCCGTGGGCTACACGCTGGACGAGCTGCGCAACGAAATCACTGGCGGCGCCACCCCGGCGTCCTTTGAGCCGTCGATCGACTACGTGGTGACCAAGATCCCGCGTTTTGCCTTCGAGAAGTTCCCCACCGCCGACAGCCGCTTAACCACGCAGATGAAGTCGGTGGGTGAGGTGATGGCCATGGGCCGCACTTTCCAGGAGTCGTTCCAGAAAGCCTTGCGCGGCCTGGAAGTCGGCGTCGACGGCATGAACGAGAAAACCCAGGACCGCGAGGTGCTGGAGAAGGAACTGGGCGAACCCGGCCCCGAGCGCATCTGGTACGTGGGCGACGCGTTTGCCATGGGCCTGTCGGTGGACGAGGTCTACGACCTGACCAAGATCGACAAGTGGTTCCTGGTGCAGATCGAAGAGATCGTGAAGATCGAACTCGATCTGGACAAGCTGGCCGAAGAGAAGGGCGACAAGGCCCTGGCCGCACTCGACGCCGTCACGCTGCGCGCACTCAAGAAGAAGGGCTTCTCCGACCGTCGCCTGGCCAAGCTGCTCAAGACGACCGAGAAGGCCGTGCGCGACCAGCGCCGTGCGCTCAAGGTGCGTCCGGTCTACAAGCGCGTGGACACCTGCGCCGCCGAGTTCGCCACCAACACCGCCTACATGTACTCGACCTACGAGGACGAGTGCGAGGCCGAGCCGACGAACAAGAAGAAGATCATGGTGCTCGGTGGCGGCCCGAATCGCATCGGCCAGGGCATCGAGTTCGACTACTGCTGCGTCCATGCCGCGCTCGCCATGCGCGAAGACGGCTATGAGACCATCATGGTCAACTGCAACCCCGAGACCGTGTCGACCGACTACGACACCTCCGACCGCTTGTACTTCGAGCCGCTGACGCTGGAAGACGTGCTGGAGATCGTCGACAAGGAAAAACCGACCGGCGTGATCGTGCAGTACGGCGGCCAGACGCCCCTCAAACTCGCACTCGGCCTGGAAGCCGAAGGCGTGCCGATCATCGGCACTTCGCCCGACATGATCGACGCCGCCGAAGACCGCGAGCGTTTCTCGGCCCTGCTGCGCGAGCTGAACCTGAAGCAGCCGCCCAACGCCACGGCGCGTACCGAGGCCGAGGCGCTGGAAAAGGCGGCCACTCTGGGTTACCCGCTGGTGGTGCGCCCGAGCTACGTGCTCGGCGGCCGCGCGATGGAAATCGTGCACGAGCAGCGCGACCTGGAGCGCTACATGCGCGAAGCGGTCAAGGTCAGCAACGATTCACCGGTGCTGCTGGACCGCTTCCTGAACGACGCCATCGAGTGCGATGTCGACTGCCTGCGTGACCCCGAGGGCAAGACCTTCATCGGCGGCGTGATGGAGCACATCGAACAGGCCGGCGTGCACAGCGGCGACTCTGCCTGCTCGCTGCCGCCCTACAGCCTGAAGGCCGAGACCGTGGCCGAGATCAAGCGCCAGACCGCCGCCATGGCCGCGTCGCTGAACGTGGTCGGCCTGATGAACGTGCAGTTCGCAATCCAGAACATCGATGGCCAGGATGTGATCTACGTGCTGGAAGTGAACCCACGCGCCTCGCGCACGGTGCCCTTCGTCTCAAAGGCCACCGGCATCCAGCTGGCCAAGGTGGCGGCACGCTGCATGGCCGGCCAGACGTTGGCGCAGCAAGGCATCACCGAGGAAGTGACACCGCCGTACTTCAGCGTCAAAGAAGCGGTGTTCCCCTTCGTCAAATTCCCCGGTGTGGACACCATCCTCGGCCCCGAGATGAAGTCCACCGGCGAGGTGATGGGCGTGGGCAAGACCTTCGGCGAAGCCTTCGTCAAGTCGCAGCTGGGTGCTGGCACCAAGCTGCCGCGTGAAGGCAAGGCCTTCATCTCGGTCAAGCAAAGCGACAAGCCGCGTGCAGTCGAAGTGGCGCGCGGTCTGCTGGCGCAGGGCTTCACGCTGGTGGCGACCAAAGGCACGGCAGCCGCCATCCAGGCCGCCGGCCTGGAATGCACGGTCGTCAACAAGGTGACGGAAGGTCGTCCCAACGTCGTGGACATGATCAAGAACGAGGAAATCGCGCTGGTCATCAACACGGTGGAGGAACGTCGCAACGCGATTGTCGATTCGCGCCATATCCGCACCTCGGCCTTGCTGGGGCGCGTGACCACCTTCACCACCATTGCCGGCGCGGAAGCAGCCGTGCAGGGCATGAAGTACCTGGACAAGCTGGACGTGTATTCGGTGCAGGAACTGCACGCGCAACTGGCATAATCTTCGCAACCTGCCGGGGGCAGGCTGGCGTCAGGCGCCGGTCTGCCCCCTTTACTTTTAATCCCGATAAATCAGAGACATGGCCACCATTCCGATTACCACCCGCGGCGCGGAGAAGCTCAAAGCCGAGCTGCATCGTCTGAAGACGGTTGATCGTCCTTCGGTGATCAACGCCATTGCCGAAGCGCGTGCCCAGGGTGATCTGAGCGAAAACGCCGAATACGATGCCGCCAAGGACCGCCAGGGGTTCATCGAAGGCCGCATCCAGGAAATCGAGGGCAAGCTCTCAGCCGCCCAGATCATCGACCCCTCGGCCGTGGACGCTGGCGGCAAGGTGGTGTTCGGCGCCACGGTGGAGCTGGAAGAAGAGTCGAGCGGTGAGGCCGTCAAGTACCAGATCGTGGGTGAGGACGAGGCTGATCTCAAGCTCGGCCTGATCAACATCAGCTCGCCGATTGCCCGTGCCCTGATCGGCAAGGAAGAGGGCGACACCGCCGAGGTGCAGGCACCCGGCGGCATCAAGCGTTACGAAATCGTGGCCGTCAGCTACCTCTGATTCCCATGACGACCCTGCACTCGCGTCTGCGTCTATTGCGGGAACTGGCGCCAGCCTGGCTGGCTGCCTTGTGGTGGGGCAGTCTGAGCACCGTTGGTTTTCTGGTGGTGCCCATGCTGTTTGTCTACCTGCCGACCCCGGCCATGGCCGGGAGCATGGCGGCCAAGCTGTTTACCGCGCAGACCTGGGTGTCGTTGAACTGTGGTCTCTTGTTGTTGTTGTTGTTTACGCGGCCGAATCAGGCTGAAGGCCATGCCAATCATGCGCGAGGCGCTATTGTTTTCATCGTGGCCGGCATGCTGATGGCGCTGCTGTCAGAGTTCGCTGTCGCTCCGCGCATCGTGGCGCGCGAGAATCTGGCGCTCTGGCACCGGGTGGGTAGCGGGCTGTACCTGTTGCAGTGGCTGTGCGCCGGCGCCGCCTTCTGGCGGCTGGCGGCGCCCAGCCGTCGTGCTCAGGTCTGACTGCGTTTCTTGACGCTGGTCTGCTTTTTGGGTTTGGCGCGCTTGACGGTGCCGCCGGCGGTCAGGCGCTGGTTGCCCAGCACGCGCAGCATCTTGACTTCGGGCCGCTGGCCCCCACGTTTGCTGAACTTGAGCACCTTGACGTCGCGCGGGCCGGGCATGCGGTCCTCGTCTTCGGCACGTACTTTCTCCGGCTTGGGGCGCCACAGTACCAGCAGCTTGCCGATGTGCTGGATCGGTGCCGCGCCCAGTTCATCAGCCAGGGTCTGGAACATGGTTTCCCGCGCGGTACGGTCGTCATTGAAGACGCGCACCTTGATCAGCCCGTGGGCGTTGAGCGCGGCGTCGGTTTCTTTTTTCACGGCGGCCGTCAGGCCGTCGCCGCCGATCATCACGACCGGATCGAGGTGGTGGGCCTCAGCGCGAAATTCCTTGCGCTGGGCGGGAGTCAGTTGAATTGCAGCCATCCCGGTATTATCGTTTGAATGCTTTGCCGTGGGCAGATTTCTGCTCTGAAGGATCTCCATGAAAGTCAAAACCAAGAGCAAAAAGGTCAACAAGGCCTGGCTCAACGACCACGTCAATGACACCTACGTCAAGCTGGCGCAGAAGGAGGGTTACCGCGCCCGTGCCGCTTACAAGCTCAAGGAGATCGACGAGACGCTGCACCTGATCAAGCCGGGTCATCTGGTGGTCGATCTGGGGTCGGCGCCCGGTGCTTGGAGTCAGTACGTGCGGCGCCGGCTGGCGCCCGGCGGTGCAGCAGTGGGCGAACTCAAGGGTGCCATCATCGCGCTCGACCTTTTGCCGATGGAGCCGATCGAAGGCGTGCAGTTTTTGCAGGGCGACTTCCGTGAACCCGAGGTGCTGGCACAGCTGGAGCAGCTCATGCAGGGCCGGCAGGCCGATCTGGTGGTGTCGGACATGGCGTCCAACCTGTCGGGCATCGAGTCGGCCGATGCCGCGCGCATGGAGTACCTGATCGAGCTGGCCATCGATTTTTGTCAGAATCACCTCAAACCCGAGGGGGCGTTGGTGGCCAAGGTGTTCCATGGCAGCGGTTACAACCAAGTGCTGAGCCAGTTCAAGGCAACTTTCCGCGTCGTGAAACCGATCAAACCCAAGGCCTCGCGTGACCGTTCGTCCGAAACCTTTCTGATCGGTCTCGGTCTGAAGAAAGCGGCTGATGCGGCGCAAACCGCCGCGTGAAGCCTGCAAATACTGCGAACCGGCCGTTAATCCCATTCGGCGCCAATGGCTGAAACAGAGAAAATCAATCGGCCCGTGGCTTGAAAGGCCTAAAATGACACTCAGATATGGGTTTCCCCAAGCTTGTCCATCAAGCTTGTCTATTGGAGCTGCACTTGAATAATCAGTGGTTCTCGAAAGTCGCCGTCTGGCTCGTCATTGCCTTGGTGCTTTTTACCGTCTTCAAACAGTTTGATACGCGGGGCGCTGGCGGAGCCGGTTCGCTCGCCTATTCCGACTTCCTGGAAGAAGTGCGCAGCAAGCGCATCAAGAGCGCCATCATCCAGGAAGGGCAGGGCGGCACTGAGATCGTCGCCGTGACCACCGATGATCGCAAGGTCAAGACCACCGCCACCTACCTAGACCGCGGCCTGGTCGGCGACCTGATCGCCAACGGTGTCAAGTTCGACGTCAAGCCGCGTGAAGAAGGCTCCTTGCTCATGACCCTGCTGGTCAGCTGGGGCCCGATGCTGCTGCTGATCGGTGTCTGGATCTACTTCATGCGCCAGATGCAGGGCGGCGGCAAGGGCGGCGCCTTCAGCTTCGGCAAGAGCAAGGCGCGCATGCTCGACGAGAACAACAACCAGGTCACCTTTGCCGACGTCGCCGGTTGCGACGAGGCCAAGGAAGAGGTCAAGGAAGTCGTGGACTTCCTGAAGGACCCGCAGAAATTCCAGAAGCTCGGCGGCCGCATTCCGCGCGGCCTGTTGCTGGTCGGCCCTCCGGGTACCGGCAAGACCTTGCTGGCCAAAGGCATTGCCGGCGAGGCCAAGGTGCCATTCTTCAGCATCTCGGGCTCCGACTTCGTCGAGATGTTTGTCGGTGTCGGTGCCGCACGCGTGCGCGACATGTTCGAGAACGCCAAAAAGAACGCGCCCTGCATCATCTTCATCGATGAGATCGACGCCGTCGGTCGCCAGCGTGGCGCTGGCCTGGGTGGCGGCAACGATGAGCGCGAGCAGACCCTGAACCAGATGCTGGTCGAGATGGACGGCTTCGAAACCAACCTCGGTGTGATCGTGGTGGCGGCCACCAACCGTCCGGACATCCTGGACGCCGCTCTGCTGCGCCCGGGCCGTTTCGACCGCCAGGTCTATGTCACGCTGCCCGACATCCGTGGCCGTGAGCAGATCCTTAATGTGCACATGCGCAAGATCCCGATCGGCCAGGACGTGGCGCCTGCCATCATCGCCCGCGGCACGCCCGGCATGAGCGGTGCCGACTTGGCCAACCTGTGCAACGAGGCCGCGCTGATGGCAGCACGCCGCAATGCGCGCGTGGTCGAGATGCAGGACTTCGAGAAGGCCAAGGACAAGATTCTGATGGGCCCGGAACGCAAGAGCATGGTCATGCCCGAGGAAGAGCGTCGCAACACGGCTTATCACGAGTCCGGCCACGCCCTGATCGGCAAGTTGCTGCCCAAGTGCGATCCGGTGCACAAGGTCACCATCATCCCGCGTGGCCGTGCCCTGGGCGTGACCATGAGCCTGCCGGCGCAGGACCGTTACAGCTACGACAGCGAATACATGCTGAACCAGATCAGCATGCTGTTCGGTGGCCGCATTGCCGAAGAAGTGTTCATGAATCAGATGACCACCGGCGCCAGCAATGACTTCGAGCGCGCCACGCACATTGCGCGCGACATGGTGACGCGCTATGGCATGACCGATGCGCTGGGCCCGATGGTCTACGCCGAGAACGAGGGCGAAGTGTTCCTTGGCCGTTCGGTGACCAAGACCACCAACATGAGCGAGCAGACCATGCAGAAGGTCGACTCGGAAGTGCGTCGCATCATCGACCAGCAGTACGCCCTGGCGCGCAAGCTGATCGAAGACAACAGCGACAAGATGCACGCCATGGCCAAGGCCTTGCTGGAGTGGGAAACCATCGACAGCGAACAGCTCGACGACATCATGGCCGGCAAGGAGCCGCGTGCACCGAAAGACTGGACGCCGCGCACGCCGAACTCTGATGGCGGCAACGGTTCGGGCGGCAGCCCGGCTGTGAAAACCGATCCGTCGCCTACGGCGGCTTGAGATCACTTGCAAGTTTGCAAACGGGGCTCGCTGCCCCGTTTTGCTTTGTGTATCGCCTGAATTGACGTTCTCATGATCTGGTTAACCTCCCGTTTCAGCATTGATCTGTCCCGGCCGCAGGTCATGGGCATCGTCAACGTCACGCCCGACTCCTTTTCCGACGGCGGCCAACATGCCAGCACCAGCGCCGCTCTGGCGCACTGCGAGCTGCTGCTGAAAGAGGGCGCCGACATCCTCGACATCGGCGGCGAATCCACCCGCCCGGGCGCACCGCCGGTGCCGCTGGACGAGGAACTGGCGCGCGTGCTGCCGGTGGTGCGCGCGGCCGTGACGTTGGGTGTGCCGCTGTCGATCGACACCTACAAGCCGCAGGTCATGCAGGCGGTGCTGGATCTGGGCGCCGACATCATCAATGACATCTGGGCCTTGCGCTGGCGAGATGCGCCTGATGGCCTGGACGGCCGGCAGGTGGTGGCGCGGCACCCCAACTGTGGCGTCTGCCTGATGCACATGCACCGCGAGCCGCAGACCATGCAGGCAGCGCCGATGGCGGGCGACGTGGTGCCGCAGGTGCTCTCATTTTTAGAGCATGCCGCGCATGAACTGCAAGGGCTGGGGGTCGAAAAGACCCGCATCGTGCTGGACCCCGGCATCGGCTTTGGCAAGACGGTGGCACAGAACTTCGCGCTGCTGGCGCGCCAAGCCGAGTTGCTGGCGGCCGGTTACCCACTGCTGGCCGGCTGGTCGCGCAAGTCCTCCATCGGTGCTGTCGCCAGCCCGCCGCCCGGCACCTCGCTGCCGGAGGGTGTCCACGAACGCATGGTGCCCAGCGTCGCAGCGGCTTTGCTGGCGGTCGAGCGCGGCGCCCACATCGTGCGGGTGCATGACGTGCTGCCGACGGTGCAGGCCTTGCAGGTACTCGCCGCTATAAAATGAGTAGCAATACAAAAAACTAAAAGACAAGGCCAAGAACATGAGCAGGAAATATTTCGGCACCGACGGCATTCGCGGCACCGTGGGCCAATCGCCCATCACCCCTGATTTCGTGCTGCGCCTGGCGCACGCGGTGGGCCGCGTGCTCAAGCGCAGCGAGGCGCGCCCGCTGGTGCTGATCGGCAAGGACACCCGCATCTCCGGCTACATGCTGGAGAGCGCGCTGGAGTCAGGCTTCAACTCGGCCGGTGTCGACGTTATGCTGCTCGGCCCCTTGCCGACCCCCGGCGTGGCCTACCTGACGCGCGCCCAGCGCGCTTCGCTCGGCGTGGTCATCAGCGCCAGCCACAACGCCTATCCCGACAACGGCATCAAGTTCTTCAGCGCTCAGGGCACCAAGCTGTCCGATGAGTGGGAGCAGGCGGTGGAGGCGGCCATGGACGAGCCGCCGGTGTGGGTGGAGTCGGCCGCCCTGGGCAAGGCCCGGCGCCTGGACGATGCCGCCGGCCGTTACATCGAATTCTGCAAGAGCACCTTCGCCACCGACCTCACACTCAAGGGCCTGAAGATCGTGGTCGATGCGGCGCACGGCGCGGCTTATCAGATTGCACCCAAGGTGTTCCATGAGCTCGGTGCCGAGGTGGTGGCCATCGGCTGCGCACCGGACGGCCTGAACATCAACCATGAGGTGGGTGCTACCCATACCGAGGCGCTGGTCGAAGCGGTCAAGGCCCACCATGCCAACTACGGCGTGGCGCTGGACGGCGATGCCGACCGCCTGATGATGGTCGACGCTTCCGGTCGCCTGTTCAACGGCGACGAGCTGCTGTACCTGATGGCGGACGACCGTCTGGGCCGCGACGAGCATGTGCCGGGTGTGGTGGGCACGCTCATGACCAATATGGCGGTGGAAGTGGCGCTGAAAAAACGCGGTGTGCAGTTCGTGCGCGCCAAGGTCGGCGACCGCTACGTGCTGGAAGAGTTGCACAAACACAAGTGGCTGCTCGGCGGCGAAGGCTCGGGCCACCTGCTGGCGCTGGACAAGCACACCACCGGCGATGGTCTGGTGTCGGCGCTGCAGGTGCTGCAGACCTGCGTGCGCAGCGAGCGCAGCATGGCGCAATTGCTCTCCGACGTGACGCTGTTCCCGCAGACCCTGATCAACGTACGCCTGCAGCCGGGCCAGGACTGGAAGGCCAACACCCGGCTGGCCGAGGAAACCAAGGTGGTGGAAGCCGAGTTGGGTGACCACGGGCGCGTCCTGATTCGGGCCAGCGGTACCGAGCCCTTGGTGCGCGTGATGGTGGAGGCGCGCGATGCGGCGCAGGCCCAGGCTTGTGCGGAGCGGCTGGCGCAGACGCTCAGAGGATGAGGCCCGCTGTAGACACCATTTGGGTCACGGCGAACTTTGGGCTGGCAGGATGCTGATATAACAGAACTGCTTGGACGCATCGAGGGCGGCCCCGATGGATACTAGGCATGTTGGCTAATGCCTTTGCGGTCTATATCAAGTTGGGCCGCTGCAGGAGAATTACTGACAACTTGAAAGAGGGGTACACGTGGCAACAACAATGTATTTCGATGAAGTTGTAAAAGACCAAGGCGGTGAGTTGTCGTTTGAGGTTGAACTTGGTCGCTCTTCCTTCTATCCAGAGGACAGTATCTACCTAGTCGTAGATGGCAAGACAGTCATCATGGATCGGGCTACCGCCAAGAGGTTTGTAAACTCAGTGGCGTCAGTTGGTCGCTATCTTGGCTTGCTCGACGAATAGTGGGCTGCTGCCGGTTGCATGGACACACACCTAAGCTTCTAAAGATTTCTCAAAGTCTATCGGACTTACGCACACAGATTTCGATGGACTGATGGGGCGGTGGCAAGCTCAAGACGAGCAAATTTTTCGTGCACAGAGCCTTTTCAGACGCGTCGCCCCTGCGCATCCACCACCGCTTCACCATCTTCCTTGCTGAAGGCGCCGCGCTGCGGCTGGGGCAGGAGGTCCAGCACCAGCTCGGACGGCCGGCACAGCCGCGTGCCCAGCGGCGTGACCACGATCGGACGGTTGATCAGGATCGGGTTCGCCAGCATGACGTCAATCAGTTCGGTGTCCGTGCGCGCCGGGTCGGCCAGGCCGAGTTCGGTGAACAGGGCTTCCTTGCTGCGCATGACCTCGCGCACGGAGAGGCCACTGGCGGCAATCAGAGCCAGCAGTTGCTCGAGCGTCGGCGGCGTCTTCAGGTACTCGATGACCTGCGGCTCGGCGCCGCTGTTGCGGATCATGGCCAGCGTGTTGCGCGAGGTGCCACACTTGGGGTTGTGATAAATCGTGATGTCAGTCATGGCGAAATTGTGGCAAAGAATCAGCCGCGTTCGTACCAGGCTTTTGAGTTGTTAACGACGCGCACCACCAGCAGCATGACGGGCACCTCGATCAATACACCGACCACCGTGGCCAGCGCGGCACCCGAGTTGAAACCGAACAGGCTGATGGCGGCGGCCACCGCCAGCTCGAAGAAGTTGGAGGCGCCGATCAGGGCCGAGGGGCAGGCAATCTCATGTTTCTCGCCGACCGCGCGGTTGAGCCAGTAGGCCAGCGCCGAGTTGAAGAACACCTGGATCAGGATGGGCACCGCCAGCAGGGCGATCACCAGCGGCTGCTGCAGGATGGCTTCGCCCTGGAAGGCGAACAGCAGTACCAGCGTGGCCAGCAGGGCGGTGATGGACCAGGGGCCGATCTTGGACATGGCGGCGTCGAAGGCGGCCTGACCCTTGGCCAGCAGTGCCTTGCGCCACAGCTGGGCCAGGAAAACCGGCACCACGATGTAGAGCACGACCGAGGTCAGCAGCGTGTCCCACGGCACGGTGATGGCGGAGAGGCCGAGCAGGAAGGCTACCAACGGCGCGAAGGCCACCACCATGATGCTGTCGTTCAGCGCCACCTGCGACAGCGTGAACAACGGGTTGCCACCGGTCAGGCGGCTCCAGACGAACACCATGGCGGTGCAGGGCGCGGCGGCCAGCAGAATCAGGCCGGCGATGTAGCTGTCCAATTGGTCGGCGGGCAAGTACGGTGCAAACAGCTGGCGGATGAACAGCCAGCCGAGGAAGGCCATGGAAAACGGCTTGACCAGCCAGTTGACGAACAGCGTGACGCCGATGCCCTTCACGTGCTGGCGCACCTCGTGCAGAGCGCCGAAGTCCACCTTCACCAGCATCGGGATGATCATGACCCAGATCAGCACTCCGACTGGCAGGTTGACCTGGGCCACTTCCATGCGGCCGATGGCCTGGGCCACGCCGGGCAACAACTGGCCGAGCGTGATGCCGGCCACGATGCAGAGGAAGACCCACAGCGTCAGGTAGCGTTCGAACACGCTCATGGGCGCGCCGGCCGCCTGCTTGGCGGTCACTTCACATTGGACGCTCATGGTCAGTCTGCCTTGCTCAAATCGCGTGCCGTGTTCTGGATCAGCTGCTTGGCCAGTTTCTCCGGCGGCAGGTTGACCAGCAGGTCCAGCCGGCGGCGGATGGCCAGCAGGGTCTGGCGGAACGCTTCGCGCCGCTGCTCGTCCGTGCCTTGCACCTCAGACGGATCGGCATAACCCCAGTGCGCGGTGGCCGGGTGGCCGGGCCAGATCGGGCAGACCTCGCCGGCCGCGTTGTCGCAGACGGTGATGATCAGGTCCATCTGCGGTGCATCGGGTGTGGCGAACTCGTCCCAGCTCTTGCTGCGCAGGCCGTCGGTGGCGATGCCGGCACTTTGCAGTACTTGCAGGGCCAGTGGGTTGGGCTGCTGCTTGTCGCGCGGGCTGCTGCCGGCCGAGAAGGCCTTGAAGCGGCCCTGGCCGATGTGGTTGAGCGTGGCTTCGGCCAGGATGCTGCGCGCCGAGTTGTGCGTGCAGAGGAACATCACGTTGAGGGTGGTGGCGGTTGAGGTCATGTCTGAAATGAACGGTCAGAAAAGAATGATCAGCAGCAGGCCTTGGCGCCGTTGGCCACCTGGCCGGCGGTTGGTGCGCAGCAACCGCTGCTGGCCTTGTCAATTGCTACAGTTTTAGGAGCTTTGGGCGCACAGCAGGCGGGGGCTTGGGCCTGATTTGGCTCAGAACTTTTTTGGCTGAAGACTGGGATGTTGTCCAAGGTATGGAACTGTTCCCAGGCAATGCCTTGCGGGTCGGTCACCCAGTACTTGTCGCTGCGTGCGTAGCAGCAGGTGGTCTCACCTTCGTCGAGCAGGGCCATGTCGGCCTGGGCGGCCTGGGCCTTGAGTGCGTTCAGTTCTTCGCTCGATTCCACCTGGATGCCCAGGTGATCGAGGCCCGGCTTGTCGCCGCGGGTGGAGATGGCGAAGTTCACCGGCGGGTCCTGCAGCATCCACTTGGCGTAGTCGTCTTCGGTACGGGCCGGGGCCTGGTTGAACATGGCGGAGTAGAAGGCGATGTTCTTCTGCAGGTTGTCGACGTGGACATGGACGTGAAAGCGTTTCATGGTGGCTCCTTGGTAAATGGGGATGGGTGAAATCAGCAGGCGGCGCAGACGGTTTTTTTCTTGCGTTTGGGGCTCACCTCGCACGCGGCACCTTGGCAGCAGTGTTCGGTGAGGTAACCCAGCAGGGCATCCATCTGCCCGAAGTTGGCGCGGTAAACCAGGTAGCGGCCGTTGGGCTCGCTGCTGACCAGGCCCGCGTTGGCCAACTCCTTGAGATGGAAGGACAGGGCGCTCGGGCTCACGCCGAGCGTTTCAGCCAGCGCGCCGGGCGTTTGTCCCTCCAGACCGGCTCCCACCAGCGCGCGAAAGGCACGCAGGCGTTGCGCCTGGGCCAGGGCGGCCAGTGACTTGATGGCGTCGGATTCCTGCATGGCGATGGCTTTCATATTTCAATGATAGTTGAAATATTGAAACGATGCAAGCCAGCTCAAGCGTCATGGCGCATGTCATGTTTCTGACATTTTTCTGCCATGAAGACGTCACAGGGGGCTTCCACACTGACGTCATTGCGGATTCCGCAGGAGAAGAACATGGGTCAAGGATTCGGTGGTCATTACGACGCAGTTGATGGCGTCAACAACAGTGTCAATGCGCACATTGGCGTGGTCGATAGTTCGCGGCGAGAGGTGTTCAAGTGCACGGCAGCGGCCGTGGCCATGCTGGTGGGCTCCCACGCACTGGGCGCCACCGTCTCGCGCGGCAAGCCCCTGGGCTTTACCGGGGTGCCGGTGTCGGCCGGGGATTCATTGAAGGTGCCGACCGAGTACGAGGCGCAGGTGCTGTACCGCTGGGGTGATGCCGTGGGCATGAAGGCCGGTTCGCCCGCGTTCAAGACCGATGGCTCCAACAGCTGGGAAGAGCAGAGCCTGCAGGCCGGCATGCACCACGACGGCATGGCCTTCTTCCCGATTGACGGCAACCCGCGTCACGGCCTGCTGGCCATCAACCATGAGTACACCGACGATGGGCTGCTGCATGCTGATGGCATGCAGAACTGGTCTGCCGACAAGGTGCGTAAGTCGCAAGCCGCCCACGGTGTGAGCGTGATCGAGATCATTGAGCGCCAAGGCCAGTGGCGCGTCATGCCGGGCTCGCGTTATGCACGACGTATCACCGGCAACACGCCGATGGCTGTCAGCGGTCCGGCGCGTGGCCATGCGCTGCTCAAGACGGTGGCTGACCCCGCGGGTACCCGCGTGCTGGGCACGCTCAACAACTGTGCTGCCGGCCGCACGCCCTGGGGCACCTACCTGACCTGCGAGGAGAACTGGAACGGCTACTTCTCGTCGCAGGAGAAGCCCAATGCCGACGAGCAGCGCTACGGCTTACGCCACAAGGGCTGGGGCTACCGCTGGCATGAATTCGACGAGCGCTTCGACGCGGCCAAGCACCCCAACGAACCGCACCGCTTCGGCTGGGTGGTGGAGATCGATCCGATGGACCCGACGCAAACCCCCATCAAGCGCACGGCGCTGGGGCGTATCAAGCATGAGGGCGCCACCACCACCTTGACGAAGGATGGCCATGCCGTGGTCTACATGGGCGACGACGAGCGCTTCGAGTATGTCTACAAATTCGTCTCGCGCGACAAGGTGCGCCCCGGTGGTTATGCCGCCAACAAGGATCTGCTCGATCACGGCACGCTGTATGTGGCGCGTTTCGACACCAAAGGTTATGGGCGCTGGATTCCCCTGGTTCATGGGGAGAACGGCCTGACCGCCGACAAGGGATTTGCCGACCAGGGCGAGGTGCTGATCAAGACGCGCCAGGCCGCTGACGCTGTGGGCGCGACCAAGATGGACCGCCCCGAGTGGATTGCCGTGCACCCGCAGACAGGGGAGGTGTTCGTCACACTGACCAACAACAACCAGCGCGGCCAGCCCGGTCGTGAGGTGGATGCGGCCAACCCGCGGCCCGACAACATCATGGGCCACATCATCCGCTGGCGCGAAGGCAGTGGTGGCAGCGGTGATGCCGCAGCCACCGAATTCCGCTGGATGCACTTTGCCCTGGCGGGTGACCCGAACGCCGAGAAACCGGAACATCGCGGCAACATCCAGGGCGATATGTACGGCAGCCCGGATGGCCTGGCTTTTGACGACAGCGGCCTGCTCTGGATTCAGACCGACATTTCCACGTCGGTCATGAACAAGGGTGCGTACAAATCCATCGGCAACAACATGATGCTGTGTGCCGACCCGGCCAGCGGCGAGACCAAGCGCTTCCTGACGGGGCCGGCCGGTTGCGAGATCACCGGCATTGCTTTCACACCGGATCGCCGTTTCATGTTCGTCAACGTGCAGCATCCCGGCGAGACCGCCAGTGAGCGAAGCGACCCGAGCAAACCGCAGGCTGTGAGCAACTGGCCGGACGGACCGGCAGGCGGCCGGCCGCGCTCGGCAACCGTCGTTATCCGCCGCAAGGATGGCGGCATCGTCGGCACCTAGTACTTACTGGCCCCGTTTCCTCCGGGGCCTTTTTTTTAACCAGATAACCATGAAGCAAGGAGTACATGATGAAAGAACTTCCTAACCCGACTTTCCCGCTGTCGCCCGCCGTCATGCCCAGGGGGTCACTTCACCGACCTGATCAGCAAACCCTTGGCACTGATAGCCAGCCAGTCGCGCCTGCTGGGCGTGGCGGCATTGAAGTGGCGTGGGCCAAACACCAGGACGACGTCCGAGCCGCACAGCGACTGAGGTACCAGATCTTTGCCGGCGAGATGGGCGCACGACTCAATAGCGACGTGCCGGGCCATGACATTGACCTGTTCGACGACTATTGCGAGCACCTGCTGGTGCGTGACCAGGCCACACGTGAGGTCATCGGCACCTACCGCGTACTGACACCGGCCCAGGCCAAGCGTGTCGGCAGCACCTACAGCGACCTGGAGTTCGACCTGACGCGCCTGCGCATGCTGCGCGACCGCATGGTCGAGCTGGGCCGCAGCTGCGTGCACCCGGAGCACCGCCACGGCGGCGTGATCATGGCACTCTGGGGCGCACTGGGCGAGTTCATGGTGCGCAACCAGCTCGACACCATGATCGGCTGCGCCAGCATTCCGATGCTGCACAACGGCGTGCTCAGCGGCGATGTGGCGGCCAGCATCTGGAAGCAGCTCAAGGAGACGCATCTGGCGTCGATCGAATACCACGTGCGGCCGCGCCTGCCGCTGCCGGTGGAGGAACTCAATGGTGATCTGCAGGTCGAGCCGCCGGCCCTGATCAAGGGCTATCTGCGTCTGGGCACCAAGGTGCTGGGTGCGCCGGCCTGGGACCCGGACTTCAACAGCGCCGACCTGCCCATGCTGATGCGGCTGCAAGATCTGCCGGCACGCTATCGCAAGCACTTCCTCGGCGCCTGATGAAGAAGACCTTTGATCCGATGAACCCGTGGCTGGCTGGCATGGCCGGGCAGGACGATGGCGACGAAGAAGAACACCCGCGTCATGGGCGTCTGCGTGCCATTTTCATCTCCGACCTGCACCTGGGCACGCCTGGGTGTCAGGCGAACGAGCTGTTGGCTTTTCTGAAAGCCCATCCGAGCGACTACCTTTACTTGGTGGGCGACATCGTTGACGGCTGGCAACTGCGCCGGCGCTGGTACTGGCCACAGGCCCACAACGACGTGGTGCAAAAGCTGTTGCGCCGCGGGCGCAAGGGCTGTCGCATCATCTATGTGCCGGGCAACCACGACGAATTTGCACGCGGCTTCATCGGACACCAGTTTGGCGGCATTGAGGTGGTGGAAGATGCCGTGCACGTGACCGCCGACGGGCGCCAGCTCTGGGTGATGCACGGTGACTACTTTGATGGCGTGATCCAGTGCGCCAAGTGGCTGGCTTACGTGGGTGACAACCTGTACGAGTTCACACTCAAGCTCAACCGCTACCTGAACCACCTGCGCGCCAAGTTCGGGCTGCCTTACTGGTCGCTGTCGGCCTACCTCAAGCACAAGGTCAAGAAAGCCTTGAACTACGTCACCGATTTCGAGGTGGCGGTGGCCAACGAGGCGCGGCGCCTGGGCCACCAGGGCGTGGTGTGCGGCCATATCCACCGTGCCGAGATGCGCGATATCGACGGCATCCTCTACTGCAACGATGGCGACTGGGTCGAGAGTCGCACCGCCCTGGTCGAACACCAGGACGGCCGGCTGGAGCTGCTGCACTGGGGTGCGACCCACGCCGTACCGGTTCAACCACAAGCAACAAGGACGGTCTCCGCATGAAAATTGCACTGATCACGGATGCCTGGGAACCCCAGGTCAATGGCGTCGTGACCACGCTGGTGGAGTTGGTCAGGGAGGTCGAGCGTGCCGGGCACGACATCAGCGTGGTGCACCCGGGGCAGTTCCGCACGCGCCCCTGTCCTGGTTATCCCGGCATCGATCTGGTGGTGCGCCCGGCCAAAAGCCTGCGCGAGCAACTCGATGCGCTGGCGCCGCACGCCATCCACATCGCCACCGAAGGACCGCTGGGCTGGGCGGCGCGTGCCTACTGCCTGAAGCGTGGCCTGGCGTTCACCACGGCGTTTCACACCAAGTTCCCGGAGATCCTGAACGCCGCACTCAAGGTGCCGCATGCTTGGGGATACGCCCTGTTTCGCCATTTCCACAAGCCATCGTCAGGCGTGATGGTGCCGACCCAGGGTGTGTTGCGCATGCTGGGCCAGCGCGGCTTTCGCAATCTGCGCGGCTGGACCCATGGTGTGGACATGGGCTTGTTCCCGTTTCATGAAGAGGTGCAGTTGCACCCGGCACTCGGCCTGCTGGCCCGACCGATATCGCTGTTTGTCGGCCGTGTGTCTTACGAAAAGAACATTGAGGCCTTCTTGCAGCTCGATGTGCCAGGGACCAAGATCGTTTGTGGTGTCGGCCCGCTGGAGGCCTCGCTGAAGGCGCGCTATCCCCATGTCCGCTGGCTTGGCATCTTGCCGCGTGACGAGCTGGCGCGTGTTTATGCCGCAGCCGATCTGTTTGTCATGCCCAGCAAATCGGAAACCTTTGGGCTGGTGATGCTGGAGGCCATGGCCAGCGGTACGCCAGTGGCGGCCTACCCGGTGGATGGCCCGCTGGAGGTACTGGGCCACAGCGAAGGCAAAGTGGCCGGCGGCATCCTAGATGCGGACCTGAAAAGCGCCTGGTACCGGGCACTGGCCGTGCCGCGCCATGAGGCACGGGCACGGGCACTGGAATTCAGCTGGGAGCAGTCCAGCCGCATGTTTCTTGACCATCTGGTCCCAGTCAGTCAAGATGAATCCAGGGCGGGTTTCAGGCTGGCGCGTGAAGATGTCACATCTTTGTCATCAAATGTGTAAAGAATCCGCCACTGAAACGTAATAAAACCGTCAGGATCCGATGTTGTCTCCCGTCAGTGAACCAAAGTCGAGTGCTGTGTCGAAACCGCTTACCCTGCTGGACAGGGACCATAGCATTCTGGATTTCAACCGGCGCGTCTTCGACTGGGCTTGCCGCAGCGATGTGCCCTTGCTGGAGCGCTTGCGCTATCTGTGCATCGTCTCGTCCAACCTGGATGAATTCTTCGAGGTGCGGGCTGAACCCCACCTGAGTGCCAAGCAGGGGCATGACCAGCAAGGCCCCTACACGGAAGAGTCTTTCGATCGGCTTTCGGCCGCCATCCATGAGCTGGTTGACCGTCAGTACGCGCTGTACAACGATGAACTCATCCCGGCGTTTGAAAAACAGGGCATCCGGATCCTCTCACATGGTGAGCGCAATGTGGCGCAGCGGCGCTGGGTCAAACAGTATTTCGAGAGTGATGTCCGGCCGTTGTTGATCCCGATCGGGCTCGATCCCTCGCACCCGTTTCCGCAAGTGGCGAACAAGTCGCTCAATTTCATTGTCCGGCTGGTCGGGCATGACGCTTTCGGGCGCGAGAACGATGTGGCCATCGTCAAGGTGCCCCGCGTGCTGCCACGCGTCATCCGCCTGCCGGACAAGTTGTGTGGCAAGCGCACGCTGTTCATCTCGCTGTCCAGCGTGATCCGCGCGCATCTGGCCGAGTTGTTCCCGGGACGGGAAGTCAGTCAGTTTTCCCAGTTCCGTGTGACGCGCCATTCCGATCTGGCCGTGGACGAAGAAGACGTCAAGAATCTGCGTACCGCCTTGCGCCAGGGGCTGCAGCACCGCCATTACGGTCAGGCGGTTCGGCTGGAGGTCTCTGCCAGTTGTTCCGACTACCTGGCCAGTTTCCTGCTCAAGCAGTTCGGCTTGCCCGAGGGCGCGCTCTTTCGCGTTCAGGGGCCCGTCAATCTGGTGCGTCTGAACCAGTTGGTGGACCTGGTCGATGAGCCCCATCTGCGTTTCCCGGCGTACAAGGCGTCGTACCCTCAACAGCTGGGGCGCGATCAGCCAATCTTCGATCAACTCAAGCGGGGTGATGTGCTCATTCATCAGCCGTACGAGAGCTTCGAGGGCGTCCTGGCCTTTCTGCGCGAGGCGGTCGATGACCCGCAGGTCATGGCCATCAAGCAGACCATCTACCGCACGGGGGCGAGCTCCGAGCTGATGGAGTTGTTGCGTGAGGCGGTGCGGCGCGGCAAGGAGGTCACCGTCGTGCTGGAGCTCAAGGCCCGTTTCGACGAGGAAGTCAATATCAACTGGGCCGAGAAGCTAGAGTCCATCGGTGTGCAGGTTGTGTACGGCGTGGTGGGGCTCAAGACCCATGCCAAGATGATGCTGGTCACGCGGCGCGAAGGCAAACATTACAAGCGTTATGCGCATTTGTCCACGGGCAACTACAACCCGGTGACGGCCCGCTTCTACACGGATATCAGTCACCTGACTGCCGATACCGCGCTGACTTCGGACATCGAGCATGTCTTCATCCATCTGGCAGGCCAAAGCCGGCTGCCTCGCATGAACCGCCTGTGGATGGCGCCGCTCCAGTTGCATCGCAAGCTGCTGGAAAAAATCGAGAGCCTGGCGGCTGCGGCCGCTGCCGGTCAACCGGCCCGTATTGTGGCCAAGATGAACGCGCTGACTGACGAAGCACTGATCCGCGCCCTGATTGCGGCCGGTAAATGCGGCGTCAAGATTGACCTCATCGTCCGTGGGGCATGCATGTTGCCAGCGCAAGTGCCTGGTGAAACCGACAACATCCGGGTCCGATCGATCATCGGACGTTTTCTGGAGCATGCGCGTGTCTTCTACTTTGCACAAGGGGAGACCGAGGAGCTTTACCTGTCGAGTGCCGACTGGATGAACCGCAACATGCTGCGTCGGGTCGAACTGGCCTGGCCGGTTGTGGATCCGGTGTTGCGTCAGCGTATCGTGGATGAATGCCTGGTGGCCGGGCTGCACGACAGCCTTGACGCCTGGGATCTGCAGCCTGACGGTCACTATGAACGCGCGCAGCCGTCTGGAAGCCGGCCAGCCATCAGTGCCCAAAACGCCTTGATGGCGCGTTATGCCGCGCGCGAGGCTCGCGGAAAGACTTGAGCATGGATCTGGTCTTGTGGCGCCATGCGGAAGCCCAGGACTGGGTGCCGGGCTGCAACGACCTGGAACGCTCGCTCACGCCCCGCGGCGAGAAGCAGGCCGCGCGCATGGCGACTTGGCTTGACCGCCAGTTACCTGAGGGCACCCGCGTGCTGGTCAGTCCGGCACGCAGGACGGAGCAGACCGCGCTGGCCTTGGGACGCAAATACAAGTTGCGCGAAGAAATTGCGCCTGAGGGCACGGTGGCGCAGTTGTTGGAACTGGTGCAGTGGCCACAGGGCAAGGGAACAACCTTGATCGTGGGCCACCAGCCGATGCTGGGGCAGGCGATTGCACAACTGCTTGGCATGCAGGCCAGCGAATGCGCGGTGCGCAAAGGTGCCGTTTGGTGGTTGCGCCACCGGCAACGCGACGGTGGCGCCCAGACCGTGCTGCTGACGGTCCAGTCCCCCGAGGTGCTGTAAAGCACCTGCTGGGGGTCTGGTTCAGGTCTTCTTGGGGCGGCCGGTCTTGATGGTAGGTACAGCCTTGAGGGCGGCGAGCAGGGCCGCATCCGACATGCTGGTCAGTGCCTTGATGCCGGCGCGCAGCAGTTCACTCTTCTTGACGGGATGCGCCAGTTGGGTTGCGCGCAGTTTCAACTCGTCGAGCACGACATATTCAAGCTTCGGGATGGTGAAGCTGTCGCGCACCAGTTTCTGTTTTTTCGGTTTGGTGATCTTGGCCTCTGGCGTTACAGGGGCCGATTTCACCGGGGCTGCCGGCGCGGGCTTGCGAGTCGGTGTGGTCTTTTTGGCTGTCGACGTGCCGGATTTGACGGGTGCTTTGACAGTCTTGCTTGCTGTAGATTTTTTGGTGGCGGTTGCCATGTGTGATGCCTCTCTGAAAATGAAAAAACAGTTTATATCGTTAAATTTTCGGACGCAAGCGCAGAACGGTTGCTTTGATGCGACCGTCATGAACCTGTCATGAAACATTCATCTTCTGCAAGCAAAGTAGGGCGTCGCTAAGGAGGGCTGGTTGTTGCCGGCGGAGAAGTTGTGGAAGAACTGTTGGAAGACTGGCCAGAAGTTGCTATAGCCATGGAGCAGCACGAGATGAGCGATCCAATTTGCCTGCTGATGGGGAAGGTCCTGCCAGATGTCGTCAGGGGAGATGGCCCGTTGGCACAAATGATGCGCAACGATGCCTTGCACTCGGTCTTCCAGCCGATTGCAGACCTGAAGGATGGCGCCATCTACGGCCATGAAGCGCTGATCCGAGGGCCGCGTGAATCCGCGCTGCACAGCGCCGACGCCTTGCTGCAGGCGGCGCAGGACGAGGGCCTGTTGCATGAGCTTGAATTTTTCTGTCTTTACACGGCGCTCAAGCAATGGGGGCAGCTCAAGCAGCCTGGACGCCTGTTCCTGAACATCAGCGCCAATGCCTTGGTCAGTTTGGTGGAGCAAGGGGGCTGCACCTGCTTCAGCAAGTGTGTGCGCGATCTGGGTGTGTCCCCGCGTATGGTGGTGCTGGAGATCACCGAGCACGAACGCGTCACCGACATGCCGGCGCTCGCGGAGTTGGTGAAGGAATTGCACAGCACCGGCCTGTCTCTGGCGCTGGATGATTTCGGTGATGGTCGTTCCAGCTTGCGCTTGTGGTCGCAGATCAAGCCGGACATCGTGAAGATCGACAAGTATTTCAGCCGCAGCATCAGCGGCCATGCCGACAACCTCAAGACGCTCCAGGCCTTGATGCAGATCGCCGAGATTTTCGGCACGGCCCTGGTGGCCGAAGGCATTGAGAATGAGGACGACTTGCGGGTGCTGCGTGACTTGGGAATTGCCTACGGCCAAGGCTATTTTCTGGGGCGACCCTCCAATGTGGTGCTGCCAAGCATTCGCAGTGACGCGATTGATGTGTTGCAGGACTCACGGGTGGCCGTGATGCCCGAGCAACGGCATATTTCCCGCCTGGGGCACCTGCGGCACCTGTCGCTGATTCATGCACCTTGCGTCAGTCAGAAGACCAGCAATGATGAAGTGGCGGCCATTCTGATGGCGCGTCCGGAACTGCATGCCATTGCTGTGGTGGACAACAACCTGCCAGTGGCCATCATCAACCGTCAGCATTTCATGGATCACTATGCCACCCTGTATTTCAGGGAGATCTTTGGCAAGAAATCCTGCATGCAGTACGCCAACCACTCGCCGCGTCTGATCGAGCGCAACCACGACATTGACGAGCTGATCGGCATTTTGACGTCGCAAGACCAGCGCTACCTGACGGATGGTTTCATCGTGACCGAGAACGGGCGCTACATCGGCCTGGGGACGGGTGACCAACTGGTGCGTTCTGTGACGGAGCTGCGGCTGGAGGCGGCGCGTCACGCCAATCCGCTCACTTTCTTGCCGGGCAATATCCCGATCAGCATGCACATCAAGCGCTTGTTGGAAGGCGGGGCCGAGTTTGTGGCGTGTTACCTCGACATGAACAACTTCAAGCCCTTCAACGACCATTATGGCTATTGGCGTGGCGATGAGATGATCCGCTTGCTGGCGCAGCTGGCCGTGACCCATTGCGATCCGCAGCGTGATTTTGTGGGCCATGTCGGTGGTGACGACTTCCTGATTCTGTTTCAGAGCGAGGAATGGCGGCGGCGTTGTGAGTTGATCGTCAGCGAGTTTGCCTTCAAGGCCCGTGATCTGTTCGATGAGGCTGCCCGTTTGTGCGGTGGCATCCATGCCGAAGACCGGCATGGCGTGATGCGATTCTTCCCCTGTACGACACTTTCCATCGGCGCTGTTCGGGTGGGCGCACATGCCTTGCGGGACGAAGAGGAAGTCGCCACCCTCGCCGCGTTGGCCAAGCATGAAGCCAAAATGAGTGGCGGAGGCCTGTTTGTCCGCGGCGAGCAGACGTTGGAAAACGCGCCTAGTTACGCTCGCTGAAGGTCAGCGTCCAGGGAGTTTTCTGCCAGGCCAGTAGCTCTTCGTGCAGCAGGTGGGCTGATTGCGGGTAGGCTTCGCTCCAGCCCGGCCGGCAGTTCAGCGCCAGACGATGGGGGCGGTTGAACTGCAGCATCAGGCCTTGCAAGTCAGGGTCGCGGCGGGCATGGCACAGCAGGACGGCCAGACGCAAGGCCAGCAGTTGCCTGACGAAGACATCATCCTCGAAGTCCATGTCCAGCTTGCGGAGTTTGCCGCGGTGTCCCAGCACCAGCAAACTGAGTCGGTGCAATTCAGGCATGGTGAAGCCGGCAGCATCGGTATTGTCCAGAATGTAGGCGCCGTGTTTATGGTAGTCGCTGTGCGAAATCACACTGCCGATCTCGTGCAGCTGTGCAGCCCAGCTGAGCTTGCGCTGATGCCGGTCCAGCACGCTGGCAGGAAACTCACTGGCCATCAGCCGGAACAGGTGGCGCGCCGCCTTGCTGACACGTTGTGCCTGGGGCTGATCGATATTGAATTTGCTGGTCAGGCGATTGACGCTGGCATGGCGTTGGTCGGTCTGTTCCTGTTCCCGATCGAGCAGGTCGTACAAGGCGCCATGCCGCAGTGCACCCTGGGCCACTTGCATTTCCTTGATGGACAGCAGATCGAACACGGCGCGTAGCACGCTGACCCCGCCGCCGATCACCGCGCGACGGTCTTCTTTCATGCCTTCAAGGCGGACTTTGTCGGCGCTTTGCGCCTTGAGCAGGCGCTCCAGCAACCAGTCGAGGCCGTCGCGGGTCACCCGGCCTTCCGGCCAGCCCGCTTCCATCAGGATGTCGCTGACGGCACCGACCGTGCCGGAAGAACCATAGGCCACTTCCCAGGCGTCGGGGCGGAATGTGTTGAGGGCTTCGTCCAGGACGGCTTTGGCCGCCACTTCAGCAGTTTCGAAGGCCTGCGCGGTGAAGAGGCCATCGGGAAAATAGCGCATTGACCAAGCGACGCTGCCGACGCGAAATGATTCCATGGAGCGGGCTTCGTAGGCGCGGCCCAGGATCAGCTCGGTCGAACGGCCTCCGATGTCCACGACCAGTCGATGCTCGTTTGATTGGGGCAGCAGGTGGGCGACCCCCTGGTAGATCAGTCGAGCCTCTTCGTGACCAGAGATCACATCAATGGGAAAGCCCAGAATCTCATTGGCCCGTGCCAGGAATTCCTCCCGGTTGCGTGCTTCGCGCAAGGTCTGGGTCGCCACGGCGCGTACCTGGTGCTTTCGGAACCCTGCCAGACGCTCGCCGAAGCGGGCCAGGCAGTCCCAGCCACGCTGCATGGCTTGCTGCGACAGGTTGCGGTTTTCATCCAGGCCGTTGCCTTGACGCACGGTTTCCTTGAGGTACTCGGTCCGCTGGATCTGGCCATGGTCGAGGTAGCCGATTTCAAGTCGAAAGCTGTTGGAGCCGAGGTCGACGGCAGCGAGGCGGGTTCCGTTTTGCATGGTGTCAATTCATTCTGGTTGGGCAGCATAGCATTGGCGGTGTCCAAGCTGGACGCGCTTCAGCCAACGATGCGGCCGTCCAGGCTCAGCATGCTCTGCGTCACATATGGGCTGCCACGTCGCAAGCCGTTGAAACTGATGCGAAAACCGCCCAGGTCCAGTGGTGCGCGGCGCTGGAAGGCCTGCAGCACGTTCTGCCGGGTTGGCGCTGGTTCAATGGTTTGCAAGACTTCCTGCGTGTAGCGTGCGGCGATGAAGCCGGCCAGACTCAAAGCGGTCGGTGCCTCGTCGAACAGCCGCGTGAGCGTTTCACGGTAAGCACGGACCACGGGCAGGCCGGCATTGACCATGGGGACCACCTGGGTGGCCACCACCGGCGTGTTGCGGGCTGTGCCGAGCTGCGCCATGGTCTGCAGATTGACATCGGCCAGCGCGATGACGTAGCGCTGGCGAGTTTGCTTTTCCATGCCTTGGGTGAACTGGGCCAGTTCGGGGGTGCCGCCGAGGAACAGCAAAATGGCCGGGGTGTCGCTGTTCAGGCTCGCGCCGGCTTGTCGCAAAGAGCCACTGAGCGTATAGCTCGTGAGCCGGAGCTTCAGGTCTGCCGCTGCACGCTCGACATCGGCGCGGTACAAGGCGTTTTCTTGCGCCGAGGCGTAGACCGCACCGAGTTCTGCCACGCCGTTGGTCGACAGCGATTTCAAGGCATGGGCAATCTGCTCTTGACGGGAGGCGAAGATGCAGAAGGTGCGCTCTCCCTGCCCATCTGCGTTGTGCAGCCAGGGGGCGGCATGGGCGATGTCGAGTTGCTCCTGACGCAGTAACTGCACCAGTTGTGCGGCGGTTCTGTCGCCTGCCGTGCCGCAAAGAGCAAGACACTGGGGCTGCGTTCTGATGGTCTCCAGTGCGGTGCGCAGACTGGACATGCTGCCATCTACTTCGAGGACCAAGTGCTGGATAAGTCTGCCGCGTATGCCGCCGCGGGCATTGATGTCCTGCCAGGCGGCACGCGAGCCGATCAGGAAGTCGCGCGAGACGTCTTGCTGCGTTGTCGAGGTGTCTACGATCTGGACAATGCTCAAGTTGCGTGCCGTGAGCGTCTGCTTGAGCGCTTGTGCCCAGGTTGGCTGCGCCGTCAAAAAAGGGAGTCCGACGGCGCCTGTGAGCAGGCGGCGCCGGTTCAGAAGTGACTTGGACATGACTCGAGCTCCCTGGGAAGCCTCGCCGCGAGGCAAAGGCGAAGCGAGGATAGTAGGGATGTCATGTGACGAATTGATGAATCAAGTTTGTCAATTTCGTGACAAAATCACGACAGATTTTGTGATGTTGTTTTCATCTTGTGTCACATCACTGACATAAAAACTTCTTAAATTAGTAGCTGGTTATCCAACCAACATTCCTCAAGGAGCTTTTGATGACAACGACTTTCAATCGCACGATGCTGGGCCTGACGGCCGTGACCCTGCTGACCGCTGCCGGCATGGCCGCCGCTCAGGACGTGACGGGTGCCGGCGCCAGCTTCCCGGCCCCGCTGTATTCCAAGTGGGCGGCCGACTACAACAAGGCCACGGGCGTCAAGATCAATTACCAGTCTGTCGGCTCCGGCGCCGGCATTCGCCAGATCGATGCCAAGACCGTTGATTTCGGTGCTTCCGACATGCCGCTCAAGGACGATGAGCTGGCCAAGAAGGGCCAGTTGCAGTTCCCCACCGTCATTGGTGGTGTGGTGCCGGTCGTGAACATCCAGGGCGTGACGCCCGGTCAACTCAAGCTCAACGGCCAAGTGCTGGGCGACATCTACCTGGGCAAGATTGCCAAGTGGAACGACCCCGCCATCAAGGCGATCAACCCCAGCCTGAACCTGCCTGATGCCGCCATCGCCCCGGTGCGCCGCGCGGATGGTTCCGGTACCACTTTCATCTTCACCAACTACCTGAGCAAGGTCAACACCGAGTGGAAGACCAAGGTCGGCGAAGGCACGGCGGTCAACTGGCCCACGGGTGCAGGTGGCAAGGGTAATGAAGGTGTGGCCGCTTTTGTCGGTCGCCTGCCCAACTCCATCGGCTACGTGGAATATGCCTACGTCAAGCAGAATAAGATGACCTACGCGCAGATGCAGAACAAGGCCGGCAACTTCGTGTCGCCCGACGATACGGCCTTCAAGGCTGCTGCAGCAGGTGCTGACTGGGCCAAGAGCTTCTACCAGATCCTGACCGAGCAACCGGGCAAGGATTCCTGGCCCATGACCGGTGCCACTTTCATCCTGATGCACAAGGTGCAGGACAAGCCGGCTCAAGCAGCGGCCACACTCAAGTTCTTCTCCTGGGCTTACAAGAACGGCGACAAGACCGCTGACGAAATGGACTATGTGCCCATGCCTGCCGGCGTGAAGACTGCCATCGAGAAGTCTTGGAGCGAGGTCAAGGACGCCTCCGGTCATTCGGTCTCCTTCAAGTAATTTTCTTTTAACCATCACAGCGCCATGAGTTCTTCTTCGTCTGTCACCTCCGTTCGTACGGGACCCTGGGCCGATGCCTTGTTTGGCTGGCTTGCCAAGGGGGCGGCTTGGTTGACTCTGGCGCTGCTGATCAGCATTCTGGCGTCGCTGTTAGTCGGCGCCTGGCCTGCCATCGAGCGCTACGGCCTGGGTTTCCTGGCCAATCCGGTCTGGGATCCGGTGCAGGAAAATTTTGGTGGTCTGGTGATGATTTATGGCACGCTGGCCACGTCCATCATCGCCTTGTTGATTGCCGTGCCGGTGAGCTTCGGCATCGCTTTGTTTCTGACGGAAATGTCACCGGCCTGGCTCAAGCGCCCGCTGGGCACGGCCATCGAGCTGCTGGCGGCTGTTCCGTCCATCGTTTACGGCATGTGGGGGCTGCTGGTGTTCGGTCCCATCTTGGCCAAATATGTGCAAATGCCGCTGCAGTCGCTGTTCAGCGGCATTCCTTACCTCGGAGCCCTGGTGTCCGGGCCACCGGTGGGCATCGGCATCCTGTCGGCCGGCATCATTCTGGCCATCATGATCATTCCGTTCATTGCCTCTGTCATGCGCGATGTGTTCGAGGTCACGCCCCCCCTCCTGAAGGAGTCCGCCTACGGCCTGGGTGCGACAACCTGGGAGGTGGTCTCCACCGTGGTTTTGCCTTACACCAAGGCCGGGGTGGTTGGCGGCATCATGCTGGGGCTGGGGCGCGCTCTGGGTGAAACCATGGCTGTGACCTTCGTCATCGGCAACATGAACCAGCTCGACTCCTTGAGCCTGTTCCAGGCCGCCAACAGCATCACGTCAGCCTTGGCCAACGAGTTCGCCGAAGCGGCCAGTGGCATACACCAGGCTTCACTGATCTACCTCGGGCTGGTGCTGTTCTTCATTACCTTTGTGGTGCTGTCCCTCTCCAAGTTGCTGCTGCTCCAACTCAAGAAAAACGAAGGGGCCAAGTCATGACAGACATGGACGACATCCGCCGTGCACGTTATGCCAGTCGCAAGCGTGTCAACATCATCGCCCTGACGTTGTCGCTGGGGGCGATGGCCTTCGGCCTGTTCTGGCTGTTCTGGATCCTGTGGGAGACCTTCCGTCTCGGTATCGGCGGCATGACGATTGCCACTCTGACACAGATGACGCCACCGCCCAACGAAGCAGGCGGTATTGCCAACGCCATTTACGGATCTTTCCTGATGGTGCTGCTGGCCACCTGTGTGGGCACGCCGATTGGCATCATGGCCGGTATTTATCTGGCTGAATACGACCCGCGTGGCTGGCTTGCATCGGTCACGCGTTTCGTGAACGATATTCTGTTGTCAGCGCCATCCATCGTGATTGGTCTGTTCGTTTATGCGGTGGTGGTGGCGCGCTTCAAGTCTTTTTCCGGCTGGGCGGGTGTGATCGCACTGGCGCTGATCGTGATTCCCGTAGTGATCCGCACCACCGAGAACATGCTGCAGCTGGTGCCAGCAGGCATGCGCGAAGCGGCTTATGCGCTGGGGACGCCGAAGTGGAAAGTCATCATGAGCATCACGCTGCGTTCGGCGCGCGCTGGTGTGGTCACCGGCATATTGCTGGCGATTGCCCGCATTTCAGGTGAAACGGCACCTCTGCTGTTCACCGCCTTGAACAACCAGTTCTGGACATCGAACCTGAACGATCCCATGGCCAGCCTGCCGGTCACGATCTTCAAGTTCGCCATGAGTCCTTACGAAAACTGGCAGCAACTGGCCTGGGCCGGCGTGCTGTTGATCACCATCACCGTGCTCGGGCTCAACATCCTGGCGCGCGTGCTGACGCGCCACAAGGACTGAGCTCATGTACGTCAGCGAATTTCACCCAAGGCAACCTATGGACAACACCACTCCTGCCGAAACATCCGCGGCGAAGATTTCGGTTCGTGACCTGAACTTCTTCTACGGGAAGTTCCACGCGCTCAAGGGCATCAACCTGGACATCCCGCAGAACAAAGTCACGGCTTTCATTGGCCCGTCCGGTTGCGGCAAGTCCACGCTGTTGCGCGTATTCAACCGCATGTTCGAGTTGTATCCGGACCAGCGCGCTGAAGGGCAGGTATTGCTCGATGGCGAGAACCTCCTGACCAGCAAGCAGGACGTGGCTCTGCTGCGCGCCAAGGTCGGCATGGTGTTCCAGAAGCCGACGCCGTTTCCGATGTCGATCTATGACAACATTGCCTTCGGCATCAAGCTGTTCGAATCCCTCAATGCCACCGACATGGAAGAACGCGTCGAGTGGGCATTGCGCAAAGCCGCGCTGTGGAACGAGGTGAAAGACAAGCTCAAGCAGAGCGGCTCCAGCCTGTCGGGCGGTCAGCAGCAGCGCCTGTGCATTGCGCGCGGCATCGCGATCAAGCCCGAAGTGCTTCTGCTCGATGAGCCCTGTTCGGCGCTGGATCCGATCTCCACGGCCAAGATCGAGGAGCTGATCACTGAGCTCAAGGACGATTACACCGTGGTCATCGTGACACACAACATGCAACAGGCCGCGCGTTGCAGCGATTACACGGCTTATATGTACTTGGGCGATCTGGTGGAGTTCGGCTCCACCGAGCAGATGTTCTTCAAGCCCACGCGCAAGGAAACTGAAGATTACATCACCGGCCGCTTCGGCTAAGGAGAAGGAACATGCCCGAAAAACACCTATCGACCCAGTTCGACAGCGAACTCAACTCCGTCTCAACCCGTGTCATGGAGCTGGGTGGCCTGGTCGAGTCCCAGGTCCAGCAGGCCATTCATGCCCTGGGGCAGTTCAATGCCGAAGTGGCACACAAGGTCATCGACACGGAGAAGCGCGTCAACGCGATGGAAGTCGAGATTGACCGTGAGCTCTCATCCATCATTGCGCGCCGCCAGCCGACGGCGCGTGACCTGCGTCTGCTGATCGCCGTTTCCAAGTCCACCGCCAACCTGGAGCGGGCAGGCGATGAGGCGGAAAAGATGGCGCGCATGGTGCTTTCCATCATCCAGAGCGGTACGCCGCGCAACCTGCCGGCTTCCGAACTGCGCGTGGCTGCAGACCTGGCCTCCGGCCTGCTGCGCAAGGCACTGGACGCCTTTGCGCGTCTGGACACTGTTGCGGCAGTTTCCATCCTGAAAGAGGATGACCTGATCGATAAGGAGTTCGACAACTTCATGCGCGTGCTCATCACGTACATGATGGAGGACCCCCGCATGATTTCGCCGAGCCTGGACCTGCTGTTCCTGGCCAAGGCGATCGAGCGTGTGGGCGACCACGCCAAGAACATTGCCGAACTCATCATCTACATCGTCAAGGGGGCGGACGTGCGCCACTCCTCCATTGAAGAAATCGAATCCGTCCTGAAATGAAGCATCAGCCAGCAGTCCTGATCGTGGAAGACGAGCCGGCGATTGCCGAACTCATCGCCGTCAATCTGCGTCACAACGGTTTTCGTCCGACCTGGGCCATGGACAGTGACAGCGCCCAGCGTGAGCTGGACGCGGTGTTGCCCGACCTTATCCTGCTTGACTGGATGCTGCCTGGCGAGAGTGGCCTGACGTTGGCCAAACGCTGGCGGGCCGATGCGCGAACCAAGGCCGTTCCGATCATCATGCTGACGGCACGCGGTGATGAAGCCGACCGTGTCGCGGGCCTGGATGCCGGTGCGGACGACTACCTGGTCAAACCCTTTTCCACCAAGGAGATGCTGGCCCGCATTCGTGCTGTTTTGCGCCGCCGCGCGCCGGAGCAGACCGGTGGTGCCGTGACGTTGGGTGGTCTGACGCTGGACACGGCCACGCACCGCGTGACTTTTCAGGAGCAGCCGCTCAAGCTCGGGCCTACCGAGTTCAAGCTGCTGCAGTACCTGATGAGCCATGCTGAGCGCGTGCACAGCCGTGGCCAATTGCTGGACAAGGTCTGGGGTGACCATGTTTTCATCGAAGAGCGAACGGTGGATGTCCACGTCAAGCGCTTGCGGGAAGCCCTGGGCGATGCCTCGACCATGGTGGAGACGGTGCGTGGTGCGGGCTATCGCTTCACGGTGCAGCCGGTGGCTGCTGTCAGCCTGGCGGGACGGGACTGAGGCCCGCTGTCTTGTTGTCACAGCCCTGAGGCGGCGCCATGTTCTTGCGGCTTTTTTCCTTCCTGCTGATTCAGTGCCTTGGTGCGCTGGCGGGCGCTTGGGCGGCGCCGGATGCTTTGCAGATCCGGGGTGCCTTGGCCGGCATGTCCGTGGCTGGCCTGCTGTGGGTCTTGCTCGACTTTTCACGCGGGCTGAAGCTGCTGAACTGGCTGCGTCAGGCGGATATGTCCGATGTGCCGCTCAACTATGGTTTATGGGGTGAGGTGGCAGACCGCGCGCGCCGCCTGGTACGGGGACGCGAACAGCAGATCCGCGAGAGCGATGCCCGCTTGCAGGATTTCCTCGCTGCCTTGCAGGCTTCGCCCAATGGCGTCGTGCTGCTTGATGCCGAGGGGCGCATCGAGTGGTTCAACCAGACCGCGGCGGATCATTTCGGACTGGATGTTCAACGCGATCTGCTGCAGCACTTCGGCAATCTGGTGCGCGATCCCGGCTATGCTGCCTATGCGGCCGGCGGCGATTTCCTGCACGAAGTGACCATGCCGGGGCGCGGCCACAGCGCCTCGCGCCCGGTGCGGCTCTCGGTGCACTTGCATCCCTACGGCGATGGCCGCCGCTTGCTGCTGTCGCGTGATGTGACGGCGCTGGAGCAGGCCGAAGCCATGCGGCGCGACTTTGTGGCCAATGTCTCGCATGAGATTCGTACGCCGCTGACCGTGCTGACGGGTTTTGTCGAGACCCTGCAGAGCTTGCCACTCAACGAGGCTGAACGTGCGCGCTATCTGGATCTGATGGCCCAGCAGGCAGAGCGCATGCAAACCCTGGTCAAGGACTTGCTTACCCTCTCACGGCTCGAGGGGAGTCCGCTGCCAGGGACTGGCGAGTGGACCTCGGTCCGTTCACTGCTGCTGCAACTGGAGCAGGAGGGACGTGCCTTGTCGATGGTGTTGACCCCGCCGGAGGGGCCGATGCAGGTGCTGAGCTTCGACGTGACGGCGCAGGAAGACATTGCCGGGACGTCAACCGAGTTGCACAGCGCCCTGTCCAATCTGGTTGGCAACGCCATTCGCTACACCCCGGCAGGCGGGCAGATCAATGTTGGTTGGCTGCGTCATGATGACGGGCGTTATGAGTTCTTTGTGCAGGACAGTGGTCCGGGTATCGCTCCCGAGCACATTCCGCGCCTGACCGAGCGTTTCTACCGGGTGGACCGCAGCCGTTCGCGTGACACGGGAGGCACCGGGCTGGGTTTGGCCATCGTCAAGCACGTGGCACAGCGCCATAACGCCGAATTGAAAATAGAAAGCACCCTTGGCAAGGGTTCACGCTTCGCCGTGGTGTTCCCGGCCAACCGTGTGCGTTCTGCATGACCGGTTGTGCAGGCGCGAGTCGGGCGAGTTCAACGCTTCAGGTTGTGAGGGTTTGAGACCACCCCAGCGCAAACGCCGTGGGATGTTTTCAGTCTGGGCGATGTTCGCGTCGCAGCACCTGCCAGATCATGAGCCAGAAGATCAACGCGGCCAGTGCCAAGGCCACCATGCCGGCAATCCAGAAGGCGGCGGGCGTCTGCATGGCGGGCCAGGGCCCGAGGCCATGGTAGGCCAGCTGGTAGCCACCGTACAAGCCGAGTCCCCACAGCAGTACGCCGTAGATCAGGAAGGGTGAGAGCGTGATGCGAAAGCAGCGCAAGACGAAGACGCCCAGTGCCTGCAGACCATCAAACAAGTGGAAGGCGGCGATCCAGAATAAGAGCGGGACGGCCAATGCAATCACTTCCGGGCTGCGCGCATAAAGCCGTACCAGCGGGTCACGCACCACAAGCAGCAGACCCGCCAGCAGCACGGCACAAGCCAGCACCAGCATGAAGCCCAGCCCCACCGCATGCCGAGCCTGGCGCGGCTGATCCGCCCCGAGCCAGTAGCTGGTGCGTGCGCTGGTAGCGATCCCGATGGCCAGCGGCACCATGTAAAGCACGGCAGCCAGATTGGCGGCAATCTGGTGGCTGGCGGCGGCGGTCGTGCCCAGGCGCGCGACAAAGAGGGCCATCAGCGTGAAGGAAGTCACCTCCACCAGAATGGTCAGCCCGCTGGGCACCCCGACGCGGGCAAAGGCGGCCAGCGTGGGGCCGTGTGGTTTTTCCAGACGATGCCAGAGGCGGTAGGGCTGGTAGAGAGGGCGGGTGCGTAGCAGCCACAAGGCCAAGGCCAGCATCAGGCACTGCACGACCAGGGTGGCCAGGGCACAACCGACAACGCCTTGCGGCGCGAGCCCGAAGCCGCCGAAGGCAAACCAGATCGAAAGCGGCACCTTGACGAACAGCGAACCGATCTGCAGCCAGGTCACCAGCAGCGGTTTGCCCAGGCTCTGGTTGAGTGTGCTGTAGAGGCGAAACAGCAGAGCTGGCGGCAGAGCCAGGGCCAGCACACCTAGGTAATCCAGCACTTCACCGCGCAAGGCGGCCGGCACTTCGGCCCAGTCGAGCAGGACCGCCGGTTGCAGCAGGATGGCCATGCCAAACACCATCAAGGCCCCGCACAGGTAAAGCGATTGGCGGAAGGAAAAGCCAAGCTGCCGCGGTTTTTGGGCGCCGTACAGTTCGGCCCAGACTGGCAGCAGGGCCTGCAACACGCCCATCAGTGCTACATAGACGCTCATGTAAATGGCCGAGCCGACAGAGAGCGCGGCCAGCGAGGCCTCGGCGTAGCGCCCGGCGACGATGGTGTCGGTGACGCCGAAGGCCATGGTGGCGAGTTGGCCGACCAGCACGGTGCCGGCATGGCGGGAAATGGTTTTGAGTTCCGACACAGGTCTCAGGAGCCGGTGCGTGCGACGCGCCTGTAGATCACAAGGTCTTCCTCTCCCTCGCGCGGATGGCCCAGGGTTTGGTGCTCTCGCCATTGCGCCGGATTGACCACGCCGGGCAGCATGAACAAGGCATCCTTGTCGATCACCAGCCACGAACAGCCTTTGGGTGCGCCTGCGGCCTTGAGTGACAACGGCGAATAGAAGCGGAACGCGGTGTGCAGGCCCGGTTTGAGGCCGAAGGTTTCGATGCATTCGGCCGGCTTGACAACGGCTTCCACGCGATGCACCAGCGGCTTATAGCTGCGCGCGAAATCGAGCAGCGGCATCCACAGCGTGGTCAGCAGCAACCAGCACAGCGCGGCACCGCCGGCTGGCAGCACCAGGCTTTTCCAGATGGCGGCGCGGTGTCGCCCTACGCGCCATTTGACGAGCCACGCCCAGGCCAGCGTGGCGAGGGTGGCGAACACGAAAGGCAGGAGGGTAAAGCCGGCCTCAAACCCGGGGGCCAGCCGCGCCACATTGGCAGCCGGTTGCGGCGGGAAACCGGTCTGCATGGCGATCCAGACCACCCAGATGATGAAGGCGCAGCCGGTGAAGAACAGCAGGGTGAACCAGTCGACCAGCGCCGAGACGTTGCGCTCCAGCGTTGGCAGTGCGAAGGCGGCCAGCGTGGCAAGTGACGGCAGGGCAAGCAGCAGGGCGCGGTCGCTGGCCGGTGTCACCAGCGTGGCGGAGACGGTGACCAGTGCAAACCACAGTGGCAAGGCGAGGTGGCGACGCACGTGGGTGCTGAACAAATGGTGGCGCCAGCGCCACAGCGTCCACAGCACCAGCGGCCAAGCCGGCCAAGTGAACCATAAAAGCAGGCTGCCCAAGCCGTGCCATGTCTCCCATTTCAAGGGAGGGAGTTTGATGCTCCAGTGCCACAGGTCAAGCGCCGTTGCCAGACCGGCGGCCAGCAGTGTCAGCAAAGCGATGCCCCAGGCCCAGCGCCGATCCCAGCGCATGGGAGGGCCATCCTCTCGGGTGGCGTGGCTGCGGTCAAGCAGATGGATGGCCACGCTGCCGGCACCGAACAGCACGGCCATGGCCGGGGCACCGGAGAGCGTGAGGCCCAGCAGGGCGGCTGTACCGGCCAGGATCGGGCCGATTCGGCGGTAGGGCATGGCCGCCACGGCGTAGAACGCGAGGGCGCTGAAGCACAGTTGGGCCACGGCCGGCGTGGTTTCATGCGATAGCTGGGCCAGACCCAGGCAGGCGATGAAGGCCAGCAGGCCGCCGTCGGCCATGGCACGGGCATAGTCGGTCGGCCGGGCCTCGCCACCGAAGGCGAAGGCCACCGGTTGTGCCAGCGGACTGCGTGCCAGGTAGTAAATGCCTTGCCAGACAGCTGCCAGGGTGAGCGTCAGCAGGGCGATGAAAGGAATGCGGGCAGCGAAATCGGGCGCGATCCATCCCGGCGCGAGTTTCAGGGCCCAGGCCCCCAGCCAATAGGGCAGCAGGGCATTGACGTCGGGTTGCTGGCCCATGAGGCGCGGGTCCAGCCAGGACGTGGTGTTGCTGGCCAATTCCAGCATGTAGCCGAAAGCCGTGATGTCGGCGCTGCGCCAGGGATCGCGCCAGACAAAACCCGGCAGCACATAGGCCAGGCAGAACAGCAAGAGCGCGGCACGTGGCAGCCGCCGCACGGCGGCCTGGGCAACGATGGCGGGGGTGGGCTGGTTCACGCGGTCAACTTTGGGTGGTCAGAAAAACAAAAGGGCAGCACGGAAACCCGGGCTGCCCTTGGCGGGAATCGCTAGCCAGTTTACTTGGCAGCGGTCTTGCCGAAGCGGTTGCGGAACTTCTCAACGCGGCCGCCCATGTTGTCCACGGATTTCTGCGTGCCGGTGTAGAAGGGGTGCGACTCGCTGGTGGTATCCAGCTTGAACAGCGGCAGTTCGCGGCCGTCTTCCATCTTGATCATTTCCTTCGTGTTGGCGCAGGAACGGGTCACGAATTTGAAACCATTGGACATGTCCTGGAAGCAAACTTCGCGGTAATTGGGGTGAATGCCTTCTTTCATGATTCTTCCTTCAGGCGCGGGAGCCGGGCTGGCCTATCCAGTCTACTTTCCGCAGCAAAACGCTAGATTATACAGAGAAATCAATAGCTTGCGGAGGTCGCGCGTAGCGCAGCCCCATTCGCGGGCACCCGCGGAACCGGCTTTGCCGGGCCGCCGGGTGCGCCCCTCCGCACAGCAGGAGGGGGGTGGCGTAGCGACACAACGTGTCGCGTAGCCTGGGGGAGGTTACCCCCCCCGCCTCATCATGTCGAAGAACTCGTTGTTGTTCTTCGTGGCGCGCATCTGCTTGAGCACCATCTCCATGGCCTCGATTTCGTCCATGTTGTAGAGGAACTGGCGCAGGATGCGGGTCTTCTGCAGGATTTCGGGCTGCAGCAACAGCTCTTCGCGGCGGGTGCCGCTGCGGTTGAGCTGGATGGAGGGGAAAACGCGCTTTTCGTACAGGCGGCGGTCCAGGTGAATTTCGGAGTTGCCCGTGCCCTTGAACTCTTCGAAGATCACTTCGTCCATGCGGCTGCCGGTATCGACCAGCGCGGTGGCGATGATGGTCAGCGAGCCGCCTTCTTCCACGTTGCGCGCAGCACCCAGGAAGCGCTTGGGGCGCTGCAGGGCGTTGGCGTCCACACCACCGGTCAGCACCTTGCCGGAGGAGGGCACCACGTTGTTGTAGGCGCGGGCCAGGCGGGTGATGGAGTCCAGCAGGATCACCACGTCTTTCTTCAGTTCGACCAGGCGCTTGGCGCGCTCGATCACCATCTCGGCCACGTGCACGTGGCGGGCGGCCGGCTCGTCGAAGGTGGAGGCAATCACCTCGCCCTTGACGGTGCGCTGCATCTCGGTCACCTCTTCCGGGCGCTCGTCGATCAGCAGCACCATCAGGTAGCTGTCGGGGTAGTTGGCCGAAATCGCGTGCGCGATGTGCTGCATCATCACGGTCTTGCCGCTTTTGGGCTGCGCCACGATCAGGGCGCGCTGGCCTTTGCCGATGGGGGCAATGATGTCGATCACGCGGCCGGTGATGTTTTCCTCACCCCGGATGTCCTGCTCCAGCTTCATCTGCTCCTTGGGGAACAGAGGGGTCAGGTTTTCAAACATGACCTTGTGCTTGTTGCCTTCGGGCGGGCCGCCGTTGACCTTTTCCAGCTTGTTCAGGGCAAAGTAGCGCTCGCCGTCTTTCGGGGTGCGCACTTCGCCTTCGATCATGTCGCCGGTGTGCAGGTTGAAGCGGCGCACCTGGCTCGGGCTGATGTAGATGTCGTCCGTGCTGGCGGTGTAGCTGGAGTCGGGGCTGCGCAGGAAGCCGAAGCCGTCGGGCAGGATTTCCAGCACGCCGTCGGCAAACACCTGTTCACCGCCCTTGGCGCGCTTCTTGATGATGGCAAACATCAACTCCTGCTTGCGCATGCGGCCAGTATTCTCAATTTCAAGCTCTTCAGCCTGTTTGAGGATTTCAGATACGTGCAGTACCTTGAGTTCGTTTAAGTGCATGGATAGAGCCCCAAAGGGGAGAGAGATATCAAAAAATCCGGGGGAGGTGGGGACAGGGCAGACAGAGGGCCTTGCCAGCCGGGAACTCGAACCGGCTCCAGACAGGGAACCGGCGTTCAGGTTTGATTATGACAGGAAATAAGGCCACAGTACCAAGGTCCTCGCGCTTGTCGCTACGCGTACGAGGCGGCCCCCCGAAGGGGCGCGTTTTGCCTTGGAGCGACCCGGCAGCTAAACCGGGTCGCTGAAGAAGGGCTGGATCAGGCCAGTTGCTGGTCGATGAAGGCGGTCAGCTGGGCCTTGCTCATGGCACCGACCTTGGTGGCAGCCAGCTGGCCGCCCTTGAACAGCATCAGGGTCGGGATGCCGCGGATGCCGAACTTGGCCGGGATGTCACGGTTTTCGTCCACATTCATCTTGGCGATCTGCAGCTTGCCTTCGTAGGTGCTGGACACTTCGTCCAGGATGGGGGCGATCATCTTGCAGGGACCGCACCACTCGGCCCAGTAATCGACCAGCACGGGCTGGACCGACTGGAGCACGTCGGCTTCGAAAGTGGCGTCTGAAACATGTTTGATGAGGTCGCTGGCCATGAGGGCTCCTTTGACAGTTTGGCAATACAGCTAAAGTTGCGGCATTGTGACAGAAACCAAGTACCCCGACAGCGGGCCAGTGCTATGAACACCATAGCGTTAACCGCTCGCTTCCCCTTCGTACTCGATCCGGCCCTCTACCCGACGCTGGACTGCTGGCTGGCGCCCGAGCAAGGCTGGCTGGCACGCATCGCCGCCCACCTGCGCGCTCGTGGCGCACACCCGGCACATACCGTGGTGCTGTTGCCTTACGCACAGCTCATGCCCTTGGCAGCACGCCTGTGGGCGCAAGCCCACCCGGATGGTTTTGCGCCACGCTTCGAGACCACGCAGAACTGGAGCCGCAGCCTGGGCGGCTTCACCCCGGCGGCCACTGACATCACCTTCGATGCTGCCTTGGATGTGCTGACAGCACGCGCCATGCTGGAGCGAACCAGCCTGGGTGCACAGGCCGATGCGGCCACACCGCTGTTGCTGGAGGCGGCGCAGCAACTCGGTGCCTTGGCCGCGGCCGTGCCGCCATCCGAACGCGCCGCTTGGGGCGCTCGGGCACGCAGCGCGGCGGCCACCGGCATGGATGCCGGCGCGCTGGCACTGGAGGCCGCGGTGGCCCAGTTGGCGGTGGCCTGGGCCGCCAACTCGTCCTACGCCAGCGACGTGCTGTTCGAGCTGCGTGTGATCGAGGCGACCGACTGCCTGATCGTGCTGCAGGGTTTTCAGCCCGACCCCTTGCCGGCGGCCTTGCAGGCGGTATGGGGTGAGCGCATGGCCGTGATGGCCCTTGATGGCGAACTGGCACAGGCCGCTGTCGTCCCGGCGTTCCACAAGACGCGCGATGCGCAGGACGAGGCCCAGCGTGCCGCCGCCTGCGTGCTGCAGCACGTCAACGCCGGCCGCACGCCGGTAGCGCTGGTGGCGATCGACCGCGCGCTGACGCGCCGCGTGCGCGCCATGCTGGCCTCGCGCGATCTGCAGATCCGTGATGAGACCGGCTGGAAACTCTCCACCAGCCGCGCTGGCGCCCACGTCATGGGCGCATTGCGCGCCTGTGCCTGGAATGCGGCCAGCGATGCCGTGCTCGACTGGCTCAAGAACGCACCGGCCTTCGAGAGCACGGCCGTGCGCCAACTCGAAGCACAACTGCGCCGCCAGCCGCTGCGCGAGTGGCGTGGCGTGCCAGGGGCGCTGGGCGCCAGCGAGCAACCGGCGCTGGCCGCCTTGCTGGCCGACCTTGAAGCGCTGCGCGATGGCCTGCAGCGGCCGCGCACCCTGCCGCAATGGCTGCTTGCCTTGCGCGAACTGTTGCAGCGCAGTGGCCAGTGGGCCCTGCTGCAGGACGACGTGGCCGGCGATGCGGTGCTGGCCACGTTGCGCCTGTCGGAAGCGGGCATCGCGCTGCCGGCCGATGCGCTGTGGGCCCAACGCCGCCTGTCGTTGACGGACTTCACGCGCTGGGTCGACCAGGCGCTGGAGGCGGCCAGCTTTACGCCCGAGTACCCGCCGCAGGAGCAGGTGGTGATCCTGCCGCTGGCACAGTTGCTGGGCCGGCCTTTCGGTGCCGTGGTGTTGCCGGGCTGCGACGAGGTGCGCCTCAATCCTTCGCCCGAGCCGCCGGGGCTGTGGACGGCGGCCCAGCGCGCCGCGCTCGGCCTGCCGGCACGCGAAGCACTGGAGGGCGCTCTGCGTGCGGCCTGGCAGCATGCGCTGTGCTCGCCGCAGGTTGACCTGCTCTGGCGTGCCGGTGATGACGGTGGCGAACCCCTGTTGCCCAGCCCGTTGGTGCAGGCGCTTCATCTGCAGGTGGGCGACGGCCAAGCGCCGGACCCACGCGCGCAACGCGAGGTGGTCCCAGTGCCCGTGGCGCGCCCGATGCCGGCGGCGCCGCAACTGGATGTGACACGTCTCTCCGCCAGCGCCTACAGCGATCTGCGTTACTGCCCCTACCGCTTCTTCGCTTTGCGTCAACTCGGCCTGAAGGAGGCGGAGGAGCTGGAGGTCGAACTTGACAAGCGCGACTTCGGCCTCTGGCTGCATGCCGTGCTGCAGACTTTCCACGAGCAGCTCAAGACCGTGGCGCAGGCCAATGTGGCGACACGGCGCGCGCTGATCGATGCCGCCGCCACACAGGTGACTGAATCCATGCGTTTGGCGGAAGAAGAATTTTTGCCGTTCCAGGCCGCTTGGCCGCGGGTGCGTGAGGGCTACCTTGAATGGCTGGCCGGGCATGAGACCGAAGGGCTGCACTTCGAGGAGGGCGAACGCTGGCAGGAGCAGCCCTTGGGCACGCTCACGCTGGTGGGCCGGCTCGACCGCATCGACCAGGCCGGCAGCGGCGAGGTGATGGTGATCGACTACAAGACCGAGTCGCCCACCGTGACGGCCAAGCGCATCAAGGAACCGTTTGAAGACACGCAGCTGGCCTTCTACGCCGCGCTGCAGCCGCACGACACCTTGCGTGCCGCCTACGTCAACATCAGTGAGAAGGAGGGGAGCAAGACCTTTGAGCAGAAGGATGTGGTGGCGGTGCGCGATGCGTTGATCGAGGGCATTGCGCATGATCTTCAGCGCATTGCCGAGGGCGCACCTTTGCCGGCATTGGGCGAAGGCGATGCGTGCGAATTCTGTGCGGCGCGCGGTCTGTGCCGCAGGGATTTCTGGGCCGATGACAGCGCGGGGCAGGAGGGACCGTTGTGACCAATCCCGCCTACGAACTGAACGGCCAGCCCGTTTCCCGCGAAGACTTCTACGCCATCGCCTGCGACCCGCGCCGCAGCGTCGCAGTCGAAGCCTGCGCCGGCGCCGGCAAGACCTGGATGCTGGTCTCGCGCATCCTGCGCGCGCTGCTCGAAGGTGCAGCGCCGCACGAGATCCTGGCCATCACCTTCACCAAGAAGGCCGCCGGCGAGATGCGCCAGCGCCTGACCGAATGGCTGGAGGAATTTGCCAAAGCCACGCCGGAGCAACTGGAAAAAGAACTGCTCATACGTGGAATTGGCCCACAGGCCGCTCGGGAATTGCGCGAGCCGCTACGAAATTTGTATCAAACGTTGCTGACCCAGGGCCGGCCGGTGCAGATCCGCACCTTCCACAGCTGGTTTGCCGGGCTGTTACGCACCGCGCCGCTGTCGGTGCTGGAGGCGCTCGGTCTGCCTGCCGCCTACGAACTTCTGGAGGATGACGCACAGGCTGTGGTCCAGGTGTGGCGGCCCTTCCATGCGCGCTTGCTGCGCGAGCCCGAGGCGCGACAAGACTATGAGGCGGTGGTGGCTACGCACGGCCGCTTCCAGACCGAGCGCGCGTTGGAGGCCGCCTTGCAGCGGCGCGTGGAGTTCGCGCTGGCCGATGCGCAGGGCGCGGTGCTGGCTTCGGTGCCGCATTTCAGCGAACACTTCCCCGAGTTCTCGCACGTGGCGGAGCCGCTGGCCGTGCTGCTGGCCGAAGGGCCGCTGCGCCAGCAATTGGTGTTGGCGGCGCAGACGCTGGGCCGGGCCAGCCAACCCAGCTTCAGTGCCAAAGGCAGCGAGCTGGAACAGGCCTTGACGGCCCGTGATGCCGACGGCGTGCTGGTCGCACTGCTGACCCAGAGCGGTACGGCGCGCAAGTTTGGCGACAAGGTGGCCGGCATCGAGCAGGTGCGTGCGGTGCAGGAGCAGGTGCTGACCGTGCTGGCGGCCGAGGCGCAGCACCAGGCCTGGCTTTACCAGCAGCGCATGACGCGCTTGGCGCGCCTGCTGATCAACGAGTTCGCGGCGCTCAAGCGCGAGCGTGGCTGGGTTGACATGAACGACGTCGAGCGCGCCGCTCTGTACCAGCTGTCCGACCCGGTGCTGGGTGGCTGGGTGCAGGAGCGGCTCGATGCGCGCACGCGCCACCTGCTGATCGACGAGTTCCAGGACACCAACCCGCTGCAGTGGCAGGCACTGCATGCCTGGCTCAGCGGCTACGCTGGCGCTGGCGGCGGTGCCGAGGCGCCCAGCCTGTTCATCGTCGGCGACCCCAAGCAGAGCATCTACCGCTTCCGCCGTGCCGAGCCGCAGGTGTTCATTGCGGCGCAGCAGTTCGTGCGTGACCTCGGCGGTGACCTGCTGAGCTGCGACCACACGCGCCGCAATGCGCCGGCGGTGCTGGCGCTGGTCAACCAGGCCATGGGGCAGGCGCAGGCCGACGGGTTGTACCCGGGCTTTCGCAGCCACACCACGGAATCGCAGGAGGAGGGCGGCGTCTTCACCTTGCCGCAGATTCTGCGGCCGGAGAAAGCGGCGGCCGAAGCGGCAGTGCCGGGCTGGCGCGACAGCCTGACCACACCGCGCGTCACGCCTGAGGAAACGTTGCGTACGCTGGAGTGTCGTCAGGCGGCGCACTGGTTGGCGCAGCAGATTCAGGATGGCCCGCATCAAGACGGCGAAGGTCGCCTGCACCCGAAAGACATCATGGTGCTGTCGCGCAAGCGCGACCGCCTGGCCGTCATGCAGGACGAATTGCGTGCCTTGGGCATTCCGGCGCAGCAGCCCGAGAAGCGTGATTTGGGCCAGGCGCCCGAGGTACAGGACATCGTGGCCCTGCTCGACGCCCTGGTGTCGCCGGCGCACGACCTGTCGCTGGCGCGGGCGCTGAAGTCGCCGTTGTTCAGCTTGCGCGACGACGAGCTGGTGCAACTGGCGTTGCTACAGCGTGAGCACAAGCTGCCCTGGTTCGATCTGCTGCAAAAAGAGGAGCTGCTGCTGCCGCAGGTACTTCGAGGACTAGGGGCGGTTTTGACCCGCTGGAAAGGCTGGCTCGACACGCTGCCGCCGCACGATGCGCTGGACGCGATTTTCGACGATGGCGATGTGCTGGCGCGTTGTGTCGCCGCCGCGCCGGTCACGCAGCGCGAGGTCGTCGTGTCGAATCTGCAGGCACTGCTGGCGGCCGCCTTGCAAGTGGACGGCGCCCGCTACGCCACACCCTATGCCCTGGTGCGCGCGCTCAAGGCTGGTGGCGTGCCGGCACCCACGCTGGCCGATGCCGATGCCGTGCGCCTGCTGACCGTGCACGGCGCCAAGGGGTTGGAGGCGTCGCTGGTGCTGCTGCTCGACACCGATGCGCCGCCCCCCAAAGCGCAGACCATGAGCGTGCTGCTTGACTGGCCGGGCGAGGCTGAAGCACCGCAAAGTTTTGTCTTTCTCGCCAGCGAGAGCAATGTGCCGCCAAGTGTGCAGCCCGCATTGGCAGCCGAGCAGCAGGCACGCCAGCGGGAGGAATTGAACGCGCTGTACGTCGCCATGACGCGGGCGCAGCAGCGGCTGGTGTTGTCCTCGGTGCAACCGCACCAGGCCAATGGCGCGAGCTGGTGGCAGCGGCTGCAGGCGGGTTGTGCGGCCATCGACGTGCCAGCAGCAGCTGCTGCGCCGGTCGCCGTCATGCCGACGTCGGAGGCGCCGATCTTGTTGTCAATTCTGCCTTCCGTCCTTGCCACATCTGCGCCAATAGCTATCAAAACAGGAGCACCGCAGGGCGTTGCAGAAAAGCCTACGCCCGAGTCGCTGATCGGCCAGGCGATGCACCGCCTGCTGGAGTGGGCTGCGCTGGACGCCCAAGGCTGGACGCCCGAGCAGGTGCAGCGCGCCGCCGCCGAGTTCGGCCTCGACGCCGCGCAGGCGCGGCAGGCCGCTGCCATGGCCCAGCGCATCCTGCTGGGCGCCGGCGCCTGGGCCTGGCGTGCCGACGCGGTGGACTGGCATGGCAATGAAGTGCCGGTGACGGTGCAGGGCAGTGTGCGCCGCATCGACCGGCTGGTGCGCCGCAAGACGGAAACGAATGTGGGCGAATGGTGGGTGCTGGACTACAAATCGGCTACGCAGCCACAAGGCAGTCATGAACTGTTGGCACAGTTGCGCAGCTACCGTGCCGCGGTGCAGGCCGCATCGCCCGGTGAGCCGGTGCGTGCGGCATTCCTGAGCGCTGCAGGCACACTGGAAGAAATTCAAGGAAACGAATGAAAAGCGTGATCGTGATCGGTGGGGGCCCGGCTGGCCTGATGGCAGCCGAGGTGCTGGTGAATGCTGGCGTGGCGGTGGACCTGTATGACGCCATGCCTTCGGTAGGGCGCAAATTTCTGCTGGCCGGCAAGGGCGGGCTCAACCTGACGCACTCGGAGTCGGCCGACCGTTTTGCCGAGCGTTATGGCGAGCGACGTTTGCAGATCGAGGCCTTGCTGCGCAGTTTCGGCGCACAGCAGTTGCGTGAGTGGGCGCACGGCTTGGGCGTAGAGACCTTTGTTGGCACCTCGGGCCGCGTCTTTCCTGCCGACATGAAGGCGGCACCGCTGCTGCGCGCCTGGCTCAACCGCCTGCGCCACCCGGCACAGGGCGGCACGGGCGTGCAATTCCACATGCGGCACCGCTGGCTCGGCTGGGCCGAAGATGGCCGCACACTGCGTTTTGAGACGCCGCAGGGCGAGGTGCAAGCCCAGGCCGATGCCGTGGTGCTGGCCCTGGGCGGCGGCAGCTGGGCGCGGCTGGGCTCCAACGGCGCCTGGGTGCCGCAGCTGGCCGCGCGCGGCGTGGCGGTGGCGCCGCTGCTGCCGGCCAACTGTGGCTTTGACGTGGCGGTACAGCGCCAACGGCCGGCCGAGAGGCAGGCCGTGCCGGTGCAAGTGGTCCCGGCACCCACGGTGGGCTGGAGCGAGCACTTTGCCAGCCGCTTCGCCGGCCAGCCCTTCAAGACGGTGGCGATCTCGTTCACCAATGCCCAAGGGCAGACCTTCCAGCGCAAGGGCGAGTTCGTCGCCACCACCACCGGCGTGGAAGGCAGCCTGATCTACGCCGCCTCCAACCTGTTGCGCGACGAGATCATCCGCAGCGGTCACGCCACGCTCCACCTGGACTTGCTGCCCGACTTCACACCGGAACGCGTGCTGGCCGAGGTGGCGCACCCGCGCGGCTCCAAGTCGCTCTCCAGCCACCTCAAGAGCCGCTTGAACCTGGACGGCATCAAGACCGCCCTGCTGCATGAGCTGCTGAGCAAGGACGAGATGCACGACGCTGCCAGACTGGCCGCCGCCATCAAGGCCTTGCCGCTGCGGTTGGTGGCAGCAAGGCCACTCGACGAAGCCATCAGCAGCGCCGGCGGTGTGCTGTTCGAAGTGCTGAACGACGACCTGATGTGCGAGGCGTTGCCGGGCGTGTTCTGCGCTGGCGAGATGCTGGACTGGGAAGCCCCCACCGGCGGCTACCTGCTGACAGCCTGCTTTGCCAGCGGCCGCAAGGCCGGCGAGGGTGTGCTGCGTTATCTGGCCGCCTAGTTGCGGCAATCAAAGCCGGATCTGGTAATCGGAATGGCCGTTCGACGCTTTCGGCGGCAGGGCCACGGCGCCAAAGCGCTGGTAGATGCTGATGGCGCCGGTATTCCTCGGTGAGACGTCTTCCAATGTGAAGGTGGTGCATTGGCGAGCCCGGGCGGCCCCGATCAGCGTGCCGATGACCGTGGTGCCAAAACCTTTTTGGCGGTAGGCAGGCACGGTGACGATGTTGCTGAGCCGGAAGTCGGAGCCTTGAATGAACCCCAGGCACTCGAGTACTTCCAGTTTGTCGACCGACAACTTCACCGTGTAGGTGGGGTCGCTCTCGCCGCCCCAGAAGTGCAGATGGATTTCAATTTTGTTCAGGTCCAAGGTCTTGCGGAACGGCCACATGCGAGCTCCCATGGTTTCAGTGCGTGTCAGGTCCGAATGGATAGTAGGCAGCAAGCGGCTGGCGGGTCAATCCGGGGAAGCCCAAAGCTTGGTTGGAAGGCAAGAGCGCAGCAGCGCGATTTGTCGAAATGGACCGATAGGCGCTGATAAGCTCTCGTACCCGCTGTGTGGTTGATGCCAAGAAGTGAAGAGAAATGTGCCTTAAACAGATATGCCTTGTCTCCGTGCTGCTCGCCGCCAGTACCGGCGCGCTGGCCGAATGGTTCAAGGTGTCCGAAGGTGAGGCCGATGGTGGGTACCGGATCTACCTGGATCCGAAGTCGGTCCGCAAGACGGCCTCCAAGGCGAAGGTCTGGACGATGACGGACTACACCGAGTACCAGTCGACCCCGGGAGGCATCCAGTACAAGTCCATCCTGGCGCAGCATGAATATGACTGCCAGGACGGGATCTGGCGGACGGTTCTTCTGACGGCCTACAGGCAAGGCATGTTGGAGGGCCGGGTGGTCCACACCGAGAAAGAGCCCAGTAGCTGGGCCCCGGTGATTCCGGACACCTCGGCTGACGTCAAGTTCAAGCTGGTGTGCAAGTATCTGTAGAAAGGTGCCGCTCAGCGAATGTGAGCGGTCTGTCGAAGAAGGCCGGAAGCCCGCGTCAATACGGGCTTGAAAGATGTAAGGTGACGGACCTTGACCCCGGCACTGACTCCACAGTTAGGGCTGCTTGGTTCCCCACCTGACCCGGTTGGCCGCTTCACCATGCGGGAAGGCCCGTCGCTTTGTATTGTAAGGGCAGGGGGTGAAATTTAAAGGGCGGCGGCAAAGAAAAAGTCGTCCGGTCCACACCGTAGAATCCTCGCATGTCCTATCTCGTGCTCGCCCGCAAGTACCGCCCCCGCAGCTTTGCTGAAATGGTGGGGCAGGAGCACGTGGTGCGCGCGCTGAGCAATGCGCTGGAAACCCAGCGCCTGCACCATGCCTACCTCTTCACCGGCACGCGCGGCGTGGGCAAGACGACCGTCTCGCGCATTCTGGCCAAGTCGCTGAACTGCCAGGGTACGGACGGGCAGGGCGGCATCACCGCCACGCCCTGCGGCGTCTGCCAGGCCTGCACCGACATCGATGCTGGCCGTTTTGTCGATTACACCGAGCTCGACGCCGCCTCCAACCGCGGTGTGGACGAAGTCCAGTCCCTGCTGGAACAGGCGGTCTACAAACCGGTGCAGGGCCGCTTCAAGGTCTTCATGATCGACGAAGTTCACATGCTCACCAACACCGCCTTCAACGCCATGTTGAAGACGTTGGAGGAGCCGCCCGAGTACCTCAAGTTCGTGCTGGCCACCACCGACCCGCAGAAGGTGCCGGTCACGGTGCTGTCGCGCTGTCTGCAGTTCAATCTGCGGCCGATGGCGCCCGAGACCGTGTTGGAACACCTCACCAAGGTGCTGCAGGCCGAGAACGTGCCGGCCGAGCCACCCGCGCTGCGCCTGCTGGCGCGCGCCGCGCGCGGCTCCATGCGCGATGCCCTGTCGCTGACCGACCAGGCGATTGCTTTCGGCTCCGGCCAGCTCGAAGTGGCCACGGTGCGCCAGATGCTGGGCAGCGTGGACCGCTCGCATGTGTTCAAACTGATCGAGGCGCTGGCACAAGGCGACGGGAAGAGTGTGGTGGAGAGTTCGGAAGCGCTGCGCGTCAACGGCCTGAGTGCCGCCTCCATACTGGAAGAAATGACGGTGGTGCTGCAGCGCATGGCGGTGGTGCAAGCAGTGCCCGATTCGGTCGACGAGTCCGACCCGGAAGCCGCCGAAATGGCACGCCTGGCCGCGTTGCTGCCGCCCGACGAGACGCAATTGCTCTACAGCCTGTGCCTGCACGGCCGCGGCGAACTGGGCCTGGCGCCCGACGAATACGCTGCGCTGACCATGGTGCTGCTGCGCCTGCTGGCTTTCAAGCCCGGTGCAGTCACCACGGCTGAAAAAAAAACACTGAAATCGGCTGAAGCGCCGCTTGCGGCACCGCTACGTGCAGCGGCGCCGGCTCCGCAAGCCGCGCCAAACATTGCCGTGCCGGCCCAACCCGCCCCAGTGGCGCCACCGCCCATACCTGCGCCGGCCGCCATGTCGCCTGCGTCAGCACGTCCGGCGACGGTGGCCCCCGCTGCCGTGCCGGTGGGCACGCCACCGCCGGGCCAGGTGCTGCCGGTGGTGGACGGTGCCAAGGCCATGCCGTCTGCCGCGAATTCAAGATCAAATCCGGCCTCTGGTCCCGTTGATGCTGCGCTGGATGCTCCTAAAGTTGTAGCGGTTCCGGTGCGCGTGGCGCCTGAATCACGCGCTGATGCACCCGTGAACGGCGGCAGCGGAACGCCGCTGGTGCCGACCGAAGAAGGTGGCTTATGGCACCTGACGGTGCAGCAGCTGGTGGCGGCCGAGGCCGTGACCGCGCTGGTGCGCGAGCTGGCCTTGCAGTCGCAGCTGGTGGCACGCGACGGTGAGCACTGGTTGCTGCGGGTGGAGCGCGAGTCGCTCAACTCGCCCACCAGCCGCGAGCGCCTGCAGAACGCCTTGCGCGCAGCAGGCCATGCCGCCACCCTGAGCGTGGAGATCGGCCGCGTGAGCGACAGTCCGGCTAAGCGCAACGCGGCGGCGGCGGCCGAGCGGCAGCAGGCAGCCGAGAAACTGATTTACGAAGACCCCTTCGTGCAAACCATGATGCGTGACTTTGGCGCGAAAATCGTGCCTGGCAGCATCAAGCCCATCGATCCCAACATTTCACAAAACTCGTAAGGACAGACATGTTCAACAAAGGACAACTCGCCGGCCTCATGAAGCAGGCGCAGGCCATGCAGGACAACCTGAAGAAGGCGCAGGACGAACTCGCGTTCATCGAAGTCAGCGGCGAATCCGGTGCCGGCTTGGTGAAGGTGGTCATGACCTGCAAGCACGACGTCAAGCGCATCACCATCGACCCCAGCCTGCTGGCTGACGACAAGGACATGTTGGAAGACCTGGTGGCTGCCGCCTTCAACGCCGCAGTACGCAAGGCCGAGGAGACCTCGCAGGAGAAGCTGGGCAAGCTCACGGCTGGCATGCCAGGTCTCCCCGGTGGCATGAAATTCCCGTTCTGACGGCGCTTGAGTGTCCGACGCCCATTCCCTTGACGCGCTGATCCAGGCCTTGCGCCGACTGCCGGGCGTGGGCATCAAGTCAGCCTCGCGCATGGCCTTTCACCTGCTGCAGCAGGACCGCGAGGGCGCGCTGCTGCTGTCGCGTGCGCTGCATGACGCTGCGCAGCATGTGCACCATTGCGCACGCTGCCACACCTTCACCGAAGCCGAGGTCTGCGCCACCTGCCTCGATCCGTCGCGCGACACCAGCAAACTCTGCGTGGTGGAAACGCCGGCCGACCAGATGGCGCTGGAGCGCACCGGTGCCTACAAGGGGCTGTACTACGTGCTGATGGGCCGCCTGAGCCCGCTCGACGGCATCGGCCCGAACGACATCGGCTTGAAGCAGATGCTGGCACGGGCCAGCGACGGCACGGTGCGCGAGGTGATCCTGGCCACCAACTTCACGGCCGAAGGCGAGGCCACGGCGCATGTGATTGGCGAGGCGCTGAAAAACCGCGGCGTCGCCTTCACGCGTCTGGCACGCGGTGTGCCGATCGGCAGCGAGCTGGAGTACGTGGACTTGGGCACCATTGCCCATGCGCTGGTGGACCGGCGCTGATACCCCGCGACGCGTTCGCCGGGGCCGGCTCATCGGGGATAATGCCCGCGACGCCAACTTCGAGACCCACATGACCTTTGCCCGCTTCACCCTGGCTTACTGGTGCGTGCTGATTGCCGCTGTCTTGCCCATCGTCTGTGCCGGCATTGCCAAATGGGGCATGACGAGCAAGCCGCGGCGTGAAGGTGGCTATGACAACGACAACCCGCGCTCCTGGCTGGCGCAGCAGACCGACTGGCGTGCCCGGGCCGATGGGGCGCAGCAAAACAGCTTCGAGGCGCTGCCCTTTTTCATCGGCGCGGTCATCATCGCCCACCAGCTCGGCGCCTACCAGGCGCGGCTGGACCTGCTGGCCTTTCTGTTCGTGTTCCTGCGGCTGCTCTACATCATGATGTACGTGGCAGGCCTGTCCACCGTGCGTTCCATGGTCTGGACACTGGCTTTTCTGGTGAACATCGGCATCCTGTTCATTGGCTACCGTTAAAGAGCTGACCTTAGGTTCTATCCCTTGGGGCCTGTTCACACTCATTTCACAAGTGCGAACGAGAAGAAAACCGTGCCAATCTAGGCGCGCGACGACGCCCAGGCTGGCTGCCTGGGCTAGGAGTGCAACAACGAGTGGCGCGGTTTTCTTCTCGTTCCCTTTGGGTTGCGGCCAAAAAGGCCATGCGCGGCGTTGCGAAGCCTTGCCGGGGGGTGACCCCGGCGGCGTTTCGCGCCTTGCGCATGGCCTTTTTGATCCGCAACGCATTTTGTGAAATGAGTGTGAACAGGCCCTAAGTAAAAACCCGCTCGGGATGTTTCCCGATGCGGGTTTTTTCATGGCTGGGTAGGCTGTGCCAGTCCAGCAGCCCTTAGTACATGATGACCCCCATGCCCCATCCGCTTCTGAGTCGTCGCACTTTCGGTGTCGGGGCTGTGCTGACGGCTGCCTCCCTGGTGGCGCCGGCGGTGCGTGCCCAGCCCAAGCTGGAGAAAACCAGAGTCGCGATTGCAGTGGGTGGCAAGGCCATGTTTCATTACCTGCCATTGACCATCTCTGAGCAACTCGGCTTTTTCAAGGATGAGGGGCTGGAGGTCGAGATCAGCGACTTTGCCGGCGACGCACGTGCGCAGCAGGCGGCGCTGGGGGGCGCGGCCGATGTGATGAGCGGCGCCTACGAGCACACCATCCACCTGCAGAACAAGGGGCAGTTTTTCCAGGCCTTCGTGCTGCAAGGCCGTGCGCCGCAAGTCGCGTTGGGCGTGTCGATGAAGACCATGCCCGGCTTCAAGACCGTGCATGAACTCAAGGGCAAGCGGGTTGGTGTCATGGCGCAGGACTCCTCCACCAGCATGCTGGCCCATCTGGCGCTGTCGCGCTACGGCATCAAGGCCAGTGACGTCAGCTTCATCGATGTCGGCACGGCAGCAGGCGCGCTCGCCGCCTTGCGTTCGGGCCAGATTGATGCCATCAGCAACATCGACCCGGTGATGACCATGCTGGAGCAAAAGGGCGAGGTACGCATCATCTACGACACGCGCACGCTCAAAGGCACACAGGAGGTGTTTGGTGGCCCGATGCCGGCGGCCTGTCTGTACGCCTCGCAGGAGTTCTTGAAGAAGAATCCGAACACGGCCCAGGCCATGACGAACGCCATCGTGCACGGCTTGAAGTGGCTGCAGACGGCGGGGCCGCGCGATCTCATCAAGACCGTGCCGGAGGCTTACCTGGCGGGTGACCGGGGACTCTACCTGTCCTCCTTCAACAAGGTGCGCGAATCGATTGCAGTCGACGGCATGTTCCCGGAAGACGGCGGCAAGATTGCATTGCGCGCGCTGGCCAGCCTGGATGCCACGCTCAAGCCGGAGAGGATTGATCTGGCCAGGACCTTCACCAACCAGTTCGCGCTGCGTGCCAAAGTGAAGTTCAAGGCCTGAGGCCGGAGTGACGGCCTGTCCGGGTGTCGCTGGTCCTATGCCGCCGCTTGGGCGGCATTAATTTGCTATAAAAATGATAGCTTTTGACGCCCTGGTCAAAGGGCGAAAGCCATTTTTGGCTTGAATCAGCGGCGGGCCACTCGGGTGGCCGGTGCTTTGGCCGGTTTGGCGCGCGGCGCTGCCTTGGCCACGACCCGGGTGGCGGTCTTGGCTTTGGCCATGGTACGCGGCTGCACCGGCAGGAACAGCACCACCTGCTGGCCGGCCTTGAAGGCGGCCGAGGCGTTGACCTTGTTCCACTCGGCCACGCTGGCCGGGGTCTGGTGGTAGCGTTTCGCGATGCTGGCCACCGACTCGTGCTTGCCGGCCTTGACAACGGTGCGGCGCAGCACGACCTCGGGTGCGAAGGCCACTTGACCGCTGTCGGCGATGCGCTCGGTCACGTCGTTCTCATGGTGGGCGTAGCGCGGCACCAGCAGGGTGGAGCCGGCGCGGATCAGCATGCGTGGCGGGATGTTGTTGATGTTGCGCAACTCGGCCTCGCTCATGTTGGCGCGTTTGGCAGCATCGGCCACCTTCATGGTGGCGGGGGCGACCCACACCGTCCAGCTGGCCAGTCGCGAGCTGTAGGCTTCCAGGTTGCGCTGGAAGCGGGTGGCGTTGTCCCAGGGCAGCAGGATCTGGGGTGTGCCTGCAGCCAGGATCACCGGTTTGTTCAGCGAAGGATTGAGTGCCTTGAAGTCCTCCAGCGGCACTTCGGCCAGTTTGGCGGCCAGGGCAACGTCGATGTCGCGTGTGATGGTGACGCTGTCGAAGTAGGGGTGGTTCTCGATCAGCGGCAGCTGTGCATTGAAGTCCTGCGGACGGGCCACGATGTTCTTCACGGCCTGCAGCTTGGGCACGTAAAAGCGCGTCTCCATCGGCATGTTGAGATCGAGGTAGGTGGTGCCGACGCCGGCGCGCTGGTTCTTGGCGATGGCGCGCCCGACGCTGCCTTCGCCCCAGTTGTAGGCGGCCAGCGCCAGGTGCCAGTCGCCGAACATGCCGTAGAGTTTCTGCAGGTAGTCGAGCGCCGCGCGGGTGGAGGCCAGCACGTCGCGCCGGTCATCGCGGAAGACGTTCTGCTTGAGTTCAAAGTACTTGCCGGTGGCGGGCATGAACTGCCACATGCCGGCGGCCTTGGCGCTGGACACCGCTTGCGGGTTGAAGGCACTCTCGATGAAGGGCAGCAGGGCCAGCTCGGTCGGCATGTTGCGTCGCTCCAGTTCCTCGACGATGTGGAACAGGTATTTGCGCGAGCGCTCGGTCATGCGGAAGATGTAGTCAGGCCGGCTGGCGTACCACTGCTCGCGGTCGCGCACCAGATCACTCTCCAGGTCGGGCATGGCAAAGCCGAGGCGAATGCGCTCCCACAGGTCGGCCGGTGCCGCCAGCGGGGCAACGCCACCGCGTGCGGCGGTGTTGCGGGCCTGGATGGGCGACAGGGTGCCGGCGGGCAAGGTCGGCGCCCGGCTGCTGCTGCGGAACGAGCCGGCATCCGTCGATGCGGTGGGGTTGGTAGGCGCCATGTTGGCGCAACCGCTCAATAGGAGCAGGCTGGCCAGGGCCGCGGAGATGAGAAATTTCATTTGAACTGGTTCTTCCATTCACGCAAGGCACCAAACACAGCGGTCTCATGACGGGCGGCTGCATCGAAGGACTGCACGGCCGCCGTGACGGTGGGTTGGCGCGAGCGCAGAAAAGGGTTGATCTCGCGTTCCAGCGCGATCGACGAGGGCAGGGTGGGCAACTGGCGCGCGCGCCGGGCTTCGCATTCGGCCGTGTAGCGGGCCAGCGCTGCATTGTCCGGCTCCACGGCACGGGCGAAGCGCAGATTGCTCAGGGTGTATTCGTGGGTGCAGCAGACACGGGTGGCGCCGGGCAGGGCTGCCAGCTGGTCGAGCGAGGCCAGCATCTGCGCCGGCGTGCCCTCGAACAGGCGTCCACAGCCGCCGGAGAACAGGGTGTCGCCGCAGAACAGCAGCGGGCTGCCGTCCACGTCTGCGGCATAAAAGGCGATGTGGCCGGCCGTGTGGCCGGGCACGTCCAGCACCTGAAAGTCGATCCCGATGGCCTGCAGCTGATCGCCGCCACTGAGGCGAATGAGCGGTTCGGGGATGTCTTCCGCCGCCGGCCCGTACACGGTGGCGCCGGTGGCTTCGCGCAGCGCCGTCACGCCGCCGACATGATCGGCATGGTGGTGGGTGACTAGAATGGCCTGCAACTGCAGGTTCTGATCTTGCAGTGCCTGCATCACCGGTTGTGCATCTCCGGGATCGACGACAAGGGCCTGATGCCCGTCGTGCAGCATCCAGATGTAGTTGTCGGCCAGAGCAGGAAGTGGAATCAAGACCATGAGCAATGGGATTATAGGTTTGCAGGACTGGTTTGGGGCCCCGCCGGGACGCTATCTGATCGACTGGGAAAGCCGCCAGTTCGAGCAGGCGGTGGCCGACATCTTCGGTTATCACGCCCTGCAGCTGGGGCTGCCGGCGCTGGATGCCCTGCAAGCCAATCGCATGCCGCATCGCTGGCTGGCCATGGGCGAGCCGATGCCAGCCCGGCCGGCATCGCCCGGCCAGCGCCCCCTGGCCTTGCTGACCGATTACGCCGCCCTTCCGTTTCCGGCTGCCAGCCTCGATCTGGTGGTACTGCCGCATGCGCTGGACAGCCATGCTGATCCGCATGCCACCTTGCGCGAGGTGGCGCGTGTGCTGGTGCCCGAGGGGCGGGTGGTGATCAGCGGCTTCAATCCGGCCAGCCTGTGGGGGCTGCGCCGGCAGCGCGACCGCCTGTGCCGGCGCCTCGGCTGGGGCGAGCCTTTTTTGCCCGAGCTGCCGCAACTGATCGGTTACCGCCGCCTGCGTGACTGGCTGCATCTGCTCGACTTCGAGATCGAAGACGGCCACTTCGGCTGCTACCTGCCGGCGGTGCGTGCCGAGAAGTGGCAGCGCCGTCTGGAGGGGCTGGACCGCCTGGGCGCACGCTGGTGGCCGATTTTTGGTGCCGTGTATTTTCTGGTGGCGGTCAAGCGCGTGCATGGTGTGCGCCTGCTCGGCGCGAGCTGGAAAACGGCGCCCAGCCGGGCCAGCGCCACGGTGCCGATGGCCAACCGCAGCGGCGACAATCACGTGATCACGATGAATGGAAAAACCGATTGAACCACGTTGAAATTTATACCGATGGGGCCTGCAAGGGCAATCCCGGTCCGGGCGGCTGGGGTGTGCTGCTGAAATCCGGCGCCACCGAGAAAGAGTTGTTTGGCGGCGAGCGTGAGACCACCAACAACCGCATGGAACTGATGGCGGTGATCATGGCCCTGGAGGCGCTCAAGCGGCCCTGCCATGTATTCCTGCACGCCGACAGCCAGTACGTGCTCAAGGGCATGACCGAGTGGCTGGTGGGCTGGAAGGCCAAGGGCTGGAAGACGGCCTCCAAGCAGCCCGTGAAGAACGTCGACCTGTGGCAGCGGCTGGACGCCTTGGTGGCGAACGGTGGCCACAAGATCGAGTGGCGTTGGGTCAAGGGCCACAACGGCGACCCGGGCAATGAGCGTGCCGACGACCTGGCCAACCGCGGCGTTGAGCAGGCCATGCGGCAAGCCTAGCCGTGTGTAAAGAGCAGGCAAAGTTGCCCGTTTCGGCCGACCGGCTAGGGACATCACGCATGCCGTGATCATTGGGGCCTGCTACATTGGCAGATTGTTCAGATAGTGTTCCTGCACGAGAAGAAATCAGCGTTCATGGCATCCAAACTTCTTTATCCAGTCGTTGCCGTTGTTGGCATCGTGGCGGCTTCCGGAGCCGCATGGTGGTATCAGAACCGGGCTTCATCCTCCGAAACCCCGGCGCAAGGCGTAGCCGCCGGCCCGACGCCGCCCGCCAGTGCCGCAGCGGGTGCCGGCCGGCCGGTCACGGTCGAGGTGGCGCGGGTGGAAATCAGCAAGCTGGTCGATGACGTGCAGGCGGTCGGCAGCCTGCGCTCGCGCCAGGGCGTGGTGCTGCGGCCCGAGGTCAGCGGCCGCGTGACCCGGCTCAATTTCCGCGACGGCGAACGTGTGCGCCGCGGTCAGCTGCTGGTGCAGCTCGACGACCAGTTGCCGCAGGCCCAGGTCAAGCAAAGCGAGGCGGAGTTGTCGATTGCGCGTGCCAACCACAAGCGCAACCAGGAGTTGCTGGCGCAGAACTTCATCAGCCAGCGCACGGTCGACGAGAGCGCTGCCAACCTGGACGTGGCCTTGGCCAAGCTGGCACTGGCGCAGGCCACGGCGGCACGCCTGAAGATCGTCGCGCCGTTCGACGGCATTGCCGGTATCCGGGCGGTCAATGTGGGTGACTACCTGAAGGACGGTACCGACATGGTCAACGTCGAGGACATCGATGTGGTCTATGTGGATTACCGCTTGCCCGAGCGTTTCCAGACGCAGGTGAGCAAAGGCCAGAAGGCCGTGGTCGAGATCGATGCCTTGCCAGGGCGCAAATTCGACGCCCTGATCCAGGCGGTCGACCCCTTGATTGACGCCAATGGCCGCTCCATTGCCGTGCGTGCCACGATCGACAACCGGCAGCAGGTGTTGCGCCCCGGCATGTTCGCCCGTGTCACCACGGTATTTGGCGAGCGGGAGCGGGCCAAGGTCATCCCGGAGGAGGCCATCGTGCCGCAGGGGGGGCGCCAGTTCGTGATCAAGGTAGTCGACGGCGCGGAGAAGGACAGCCAGGCTTCGAAGCGGGTGGAGGTCAAGGTCGGCATCCGCCGCCCGGGCCGGGTAGAGATTCTGGACGGCCTGAACGAAGGCGATACCGTGGTGACGGCTGGTCATCAGCGGCTGCAAAAAGATGGCACGGTGATCAAGGTCATCGACACCGGGCGCGCCCCGGCTGTCAAGCCTTGAACGCCTGAAGTACGGAGCGATTCATGCAATTGCCTGAAATAGCCATCCGCCGGCCGGTGTTCGCCACGGTGCTGTCCCTGCTGGTGTTGCTCATTGGCGCGGTCAGTTTCACCAAGCTGCCCGTGCGCGAGTACCCCAAGATCGACGAGCCGGTGGTGACCGTCTCGGTCAAATACGCCGGCGCTTCGGCCGAAGTGGTGGAGTCGCAGGTGGCCAAGCCACTGGAAGACTCGATTGCCGGCATCGATGCGGTGGACGTCATCACCTCGATTTCGCGTGCCGAGCAGGCACAGATCACGGTGCGCTTCCGTCTGGAGAAGGACGCCGATGCCGCCGCCGCCGAGGTGCGCGACCGCACGGCCCGCGTGCGCAACAAGCTGCCACAGGCGATCGAGGAGCCGGTGATTGCCAAGGTCGAGGCCGATGCCTTCCCGGTGATCTGGCTGGCGTTCTCCAGCGACACGCTCAATGCGCTGCAGATCAACGAACTGGTGAACCGCATCGTCAAGCCGCGCCTGCAGACGGTCACGGGTGCGGCCGACGTGCGCATCTTTGGCGAGCGCAAGTTCGCCATGCGCGTCTGGCTCGACCCGGACCGGCTGGCGGCCTACAAGCTCACCACCCAGGATGCCGAGGATGCCTTGCGCCGCAGCAACCTTGAAGTGCCGGCCGGGCGCATCGAGAGCCGGCAGCGCGAGTTCTCCGTCACGTCCAACACCGACTTGCGCACGCCGGCGCAGTTCGGCGAGATCGTCATCAAGACCGTCAACGGCTTTCCGGTCAAGCTGCGCGACGTTGCGCGCATCGAAGAGGGAGCCGCCGAGGAGCGTACTTCCGTGCGCCTCAACGGGCGCGAGGCGATTTCGGCCGGCGTGATCCGCCAGGCCACGGCCAACCCGCTGGTGTTGAGCCAGGGCGTGCGCGAGATGATCCCCAAGCTCAAGGCTGACCTGCCTCCGGGCATCAGCATTGATGTGGCCAACGACAATTCGATCTTCATTGACCGCTCGGTCAAGGGCGTCTACAAGACCATCATCGAGGCGGTGGTGCTGGTGGCGCTGGTGATCTTTGTCTTTCTGCGCACCATCCGGGCGTCCATCATTCCCATCGTCACCATTCCGGTCAGCCTGGTGGGAACCTTCGCGTTGATGGCGCTGGCGGGCTTCACCGTCAATACCCTGACGCTCCTGGCACTGGTGCTGGCCATTGGCTTGGTGGTGGACGACGCCATCGTGGTGCTGGAGAACATCTACCGCCACATCGAGGAAGGGCTCGACCCTTTCAGCGCTGCCATCAAGGGCGCCAAGGAGGTCGGCTTTGCCGTGGTGGCCATGACGCTGACACTGGCCGCTGTCTATGCGCCGCTGGCCTTCACGCCGGGGCGTACCGGGCGGTTGTTCATCGAGTTCGCACTGGCGCTGGCCGGCGCGGTGGTGGTCTCCGGTTTCATCGCCCTGACGCTCTCGCCCATGATGTGTTCGCAGCTGCTGCGCCACAACGCCAAGCCCTGGTTCTTCGACCGTTGGATGGAGAAGGTGCTGACCGGCATCAGTGACGGTTATGAGCGCCTGTTGCGTCGCGTCCTGGGGATGCGCTGGGTGGTGTTGCTGGTGATGGCCGGCGTCGGCCTGGCGATCTGGGCCATCCTGCCGGGCATGAAACGCGAGCTGGCCCCGCTGGAAGATCGCGGTGTGATCCTGAACGTGATCAATGCCCCCGACGGCGCTACGCTGGAATACACCGAAAAGTATGCCAATGCGATCGAACGCATCGGTGCGCCGTACCCGGAGTTCGACCGCATTTTCACCGTCACGGGCAACCCGACGGTGAGCCAGTCCAATGTGTTCTTCCGTGCCATCGACTGGGAGCAGCGCAAGCGCACGACGCTGGAGATGGCGCGCGAGATGCAACCCAAGATCAATGCGCTACCGGGCGTGTCGGCGTTTCCGATCACACCGCCTTCCCTGGGGCAGGGCTTCCGCGAGCGGCCGGTCAACTTCGTGATCCTGACCTCCGACAGCTACGAGAATCTCAGTGGTGTGACGCGCCAGTTTCTGGAGGAAATCGGCAAGAACCCCGGCTTCCTGACGCCGGACGTTGACCTGCGCCTGAACAAGCCTGAACTCAAGATTGACGTCGACCGCGAAAAGGCTTCCGATCTCGGCGTTGGCGTCGATGTGGTGGCGCGTGCGGTGGAGACCATGCTCGGTGGCCGGCAGGTCACGCGCTACAAGCGCGAGGGCGACCAGTACGACGTGATCGTGCAGACCCAGTCGGTCGGTCGCGACACGCCGGACGACATCGAACGCATCTTCGTGCGCGGCCGCAACGACACCATGATCCCGCTGGCATCGCTGGTGAAAGTGCGCGAGGCGGTGGCGCCGCGGGAACTGAACCACTTCAGCCAGCGTCGTGCCGTCACCATCACAGCCAATCTGGCACCCAACTACTCGCTGGGCGAGGCGCTGGACTTTCTTGACCAGGTCAGTGCTCGTGTCTTGAAGCCCGGTTACACGACGGATGTGAACGGCACCTCGCGCGAGTTCAAGAGTTCGCAGGGCTCGCTCACCATCGTTTTCGTCCTGGCGCTGCTGTTCATCTTCCTGGTGCTGGCCGCGCAGTTCGAGAGCTTCATCGACCCCTTTGTCATCATGCTGTCGGTGCCGCTGTCCATGATCGGCGCCTTGCTGGCACTGCAGTGGAGCAACGGTTCGCTCAACGTGTATTCACAGATCGGCCTGATCACGCTGGTTGGCCTGATCACCAAGCACGGCATCCTGATCGTCGAGTTCGCCAACCAGATGCGTGAGCAGGGCATGGACATGTTCGAGGCCGTCGTCAAGGCCGCCAGCCAGCGCCTGCGACCGATCCTCATGACCACCGGTGCCATGGTGCTGGGCGCGGTGCCGCTGGCCCTGTCGACCGGCGCCGGGGCTGAGAGCCGCATCCAGATCGGCTGGGTGATCGTGGGCGGCATGACGCTGGGCACGCTGCTCACCATCTTCGTGGTGCCGACCATGTACACCCTGCTGGCACGCAAGCATGCGCCAGGCGCCAACAAGCAGGCGGTGGCGGACGAGACGATGCCCCATGGCGCCGAGTCCGCCAAGGAAGGCACGACCCACGCATGATCACGGCTGCGGGCGCCGAACAAGGGCTGAGCAGCACAGAGGCCGCCCGCCGCCTGACGGCGGACGGCCCCAATGGCTTGCCGGGCGGCGGTGCCCGCACCTGGCGCCACATCGTGCTGGAGACCGTGCGGGAGCCCATGTTCGCGCTGCTGCTGGCAGCCGCCTGCCTCTATCTGGTTCTGGGCGACCTGCAGGAAAGCCTGAGCCTGTCGGTGATGGTGCTGGTGGTGCTGGGGCTGACGCTGTACCAGGAGGGCAAGACCGAACGCGCCATCCAGGCGCTGCGAGACCTCTCCAGCCCGCGTGCCCGTGTCATTCGGGATGACCGCCAGCAGCTGATTGCCGGCATCGATCTGGTGTGCGGCGACATCCTGTTGTTGGCGGAAGGGGACCGCGTGGCGGCGGATGCCGAGCTCTTGTCGGGCGGTGAACTGCAGGTCGACGAATCGCTGCTTACCGGTGAATCGGTGCCGGTGCGCAAGCAGATCATGGCAAACGCATCGGTCACGGCGCCCGGCGCAGAGACGTCGGCCGCGCTTTACGCCGGTACCCTGGTGGTGCAAGGGCAGGGGGTGGCGCGAGTCACGGCAACCGGCGCTCGCAGCCAGATGGGGCAGATCGGCACGGCGCTGCAGACCGTGCAGGCCGAGGAGTCACCGCTGCGCCGGCAGACCAACCGTCTGGTGCGCCGACTGGCCTGGGTTGGCCTGTCCTTGAGTCTGCTGCTGGTGTTGATCCAGGGGCTGTTGAACGGGGACTGGCTGCAGGCGCTGCTGGCGGGTATTGCCTTGGCCATTGCCATGCTGCCGGAAGAATTCACCGTGGTGCTGACTGTGCTGCCGGCGCTCGGCGCCTGGCGCCTGTCACGCGAGCAGGTGCTGACGCGCCGCATTGCGGCCATCGAGACGCTGGGTGCCACGTCGGTGCTGTGCGTGGACAAGACCGGTACCCTGACCGTCAACCGCATGCGCGTGGCGCACCTGTATGCCAATGGGCGCGATGTGGCGCTTGACGAGGTACAGGGCGCCGAGCTGGCCGAGAACTTTCATGCCGTGGTCGAGTTCGCCATCCTGGCCAGCCAGACCGACCCCGTGGATCCGATGGAGCAGGCGTTTCACCGCCTGGGTCAGCAGTTCCTGGCACAGACCGAGCATCTGCATCGCGATTGGACGCTGGCGCAAGAGTATGGCCTGACGCCCGAACTGCGGGCCATGGCGCGGGTCTGGAAGGCGGTGGAGGGCGAGGCCCATGTGGTGGCCGCCAAGGGGGCGTCTGAGGCCATCGTGGATCTGTGCCACCTGGATGCCGTGCGTCAGAAGGCGATCGCCACGGCAGCCGATGCGATGGCGGCACGCGGTCTGCGTGTGCTGGCCGTGGCGCGCGCGCGTTTTGCCGGGCCGCCCTGGCCCGCGCAGGAGCACGACTTCAATTTCGAATTCGTCGGCCTGCTCGGGCTGGCCGATCCCTTGCGCGAGGAAATCCCGCAGGCGATGCACGAATGCCATGCCGCTGGCATCCGGGTGGTGATGATCACGGGCGACTATCCGGTGACGGCGCAGGCGATTGCCCGCCGGGCCGGTTTGCCGGCCGAAGTCGTGCTGGGCGGCGATGAGATGGCCAGCCTCAGCGATGCCGAACTGCAGCGACGCCTGCGCACCGTGAGCATTTGCGCGCGCATTGCACCGTCACAGAAACTGCGCATCGTGCAGGCCCTGCAGGCCGATGGCGCGGTGGTGGCCATGACCGGTGACGGTGTCAATGACGCGCCGGCACTCAAGGCCGCCCATGTCGGCGTGGCCATGGGCGGGCGCGGCACCGACGTGGCGCGCGAGGCGGCGGCCATCGTGCTGCTGGACGACAACTTTGCCTCGATCGTGCGCGCCGTGCGGCTGGGGCGGCGCATCTTCGACAACCTGCGCAAGTCCATGTCCTACATTCTGGCCGTGCATGTGCCGATTGCCGGCATGGCCCTGCTGCCGCTGCTGCTGGGCTGGCCGATCGTGCTGTACCCCATGCACATCGCCCTGCTGGAGCTGGCGATCGACCCGGCCTGTTCCATGGTGTTCGAGAACGAGCCGGCCGACAGCGACGTCATGCAGCGCCCACCGCGCGATCCGGATGCGCCGCTGTTTGCCGGCCGCACCCTGTTGCTGGCCCTGTTGCAGGGCCTGGGTGTGCTGGCGGTGGTGATGGGGGCGCAGCTCTGGGGGGCCGGCCATCTGGACGAGGCCCAGGCGCGGGCGCTGGCCTTCACCACCCTGGTGCTGGGCAATCTGGCGCTGATTTTCTCCAACCGGGCTGGGCCCAGCGGTCTTTGGGCTTCGCTCAAGGTGCCCAACCGCACCCTGTGGTGGGTCTGCGGTTTGACGCTGGGGCTGCTGGCGCTGGCGTTGTACCTGCCGCCGCTGGCGCAGGTGCTGCACATGGCGGCGCTGCCGGTCGGGCTATGGGCACTGGCACTGGCCGCCGCCGGGGCGAGCCTGGTGTGGTTCGAGTTGCTGAAATGGGGTTCGCGCCGGATCTGAGTGTCAGATCACGCCGTCGAACATCATCACGTCCACTTCGTCGCCGGCGGCCACATTGCCCTGGCCGTGGTGCAGCACGATCAGGCCGTTGGCCTGCACCATGGAGCTGAGTACACCCGAGCCCTGGTTGCCGGTGGTACGCACCTGTAGGCTGCCGTCAGCGCCGTAGCTCACCGTACCACGTTGGTATTCGGTGCGGCCCGGTTTCTTGCGAATGGCTTCCGTGCTGCGTGCACGCAGCAACGGCGGTGCCTTGCCGCTGCTGCCCATCATCTGCAGCAGGGCGGGGCGCACGAAGGCGAGGAAGGTCACCATCACGGCCACCGGGTTGCCCGGTAATCCAAACAGGACGGATTTGCCGATGCGGCCCACCGCCATCGGTCGACCGGGCCGCATGGCGATGCGCCAGAAGGCGACGTCGCCGAGTTGTTTCATCATGGTCTTGGTGAAGTCGGCCTCGCCCACGCTGACGCCGCCGCTGGTGATGATGGCGTCCGCTTCGGCCGCGGCGCGACGGAAGGCGGCTTCCAGCAGCGCCGGCTCGTCGCGCACCACGCCGAAGTCGATCACCTCGCAGCCCAGACGGGTCAGCAGGCCGAACACGGTGTAGCGGTTGCTGTCGTATACGGCGCCTTCGCGCGGCGCCTCGCCCAGGCTCAGGATTTCGTCACCAGTGGAAAAGTAGGCCACCTTGAGACGGCGCATCACCTGCACGGTTTTGATGCCTAAACTGGCCACCAGACCCAATGCAGCGGGCGTGAGGCGCTCTCTTTTTCGTAGCGCCGGCTGGCCGGCCATGACGTCCTCGCCCAGCAGGCGGCGGTTGTCGCCGGGTTGCAGCAAGCCGGCGGGGAGGGTGATGGCATCGCCTTCAGCCTTGACGAACTCCTGCGGCACCACGGTGTCCAGGCCGGCCGGCATGATGGCGCCAGTCATGATGCGCACGCACTGGCCGGCGCCCACGGTGCCTTGCCAGGCTTTGCCGGCCAGCGCCGTGCCGACCGGTGTCAGCGTCAGCGCCTGGTCGGGGCGCAGCTGGTTGCCGTCAAAGGCATAACCGTCCATGGCCGAGTTGTCGTGCGGCGGCACGCTGACCGGCGAGATCACGTCCTGTGCCAGCACGCGGTCCAGCGCTTCGAAAATGCCGAGCTCCTCGGTGTCGGTGACCGGTGTTACCAGGCGGCTCAGGAATTCGTTGACGGCGGTGGCACTCAGGGCTTGCGGGTCGTAGCCCTGCAGTTCGGCGGCAATCTGCTCGATGGTTTTCATGCGCGAAGTGTCAGGTGATCAGGAGTTTTCCAGCTGCTGCAGTTCCGCCAGCGTGTTGGCATTGGAAAAAGCCAATGGGTCGTCGCCGGGTCGGTCAAAGGGCACGATCACCGTCTTGTGCAAGGCCGTCCAAGTGTCGATCTTGCGCCCGCCCTTGTGTGTGAAGTCAACCAGGCTTTCCAGCAGTTCCACACGCAGCAGGCAGAACACCGGCTGGGTACGTACCTTGATCTGGCCGTCCTTGTCTTGCTCCGGCGCGGCCGCCATGGCAATGTCGGCGTCCTCGCGCTCCAGCGCCTCGGCCAGGCGCGGCACCAGATCGAGCGGGAAGCGCGGTGTGTCGCACGGCACCGTGGCCAGATAGGGCGTCTCGCAGCGCTCCAGCCCGGTCAGGAAGCCGGCCAGCGGTCCGGCGTAATCGGCCAGCACGTCGGGCCAGACCGGCACCCCAAAGGACTCGTAGGCCGCCAGGTTGCGGTTGGCGTTGATCATGACTTGGCCAGTCTGCATCTGCAGTCGCAGCAGGGTGTGCAGGGCCATGGGCATGCCGTTGAGATTCTGCAAGCCCTTGTCCACACCGCCCATGCGGCTGCCGCGCCCGCCGGCCAGGATCAGGCCCGTAATTTCTTCTTGAGCGATCAAGTCAGATTCCTTTTCCGTTGTAGCAATGTCAGACGGTGTCAACCGCGGGACGCTGCGGAACCGGCTCCGCCGGGCCGCTGGCGTCGCCCCCTGCAAGGGGTAGGGCAAAGCGACACGCCCTTTGCGTAGCCTGAGGGTGTGCCACGCTCATCCTCCGATGTAGCTCATCTCGACGCGGCGCTGCGACGCGTGACCGGTGTCCGGTGGTTGGGCGGCACGTTGCTCGGAGTAGCGGTCATCACGGGCGCCCCAGATGTGGCCGATGGCCGAGATGATGTCCGCATCGCTGGCCTCACCACGGATCAGGCTGCGCAGGTCGTGGCCCTGGGTGGCAAACAGGCAGAGATAAAGCCGGCCCTCGGTGGAGAGGCGGGCGCGGTTGCAGTCACCACAGAAAGCGTGGGTCACGCTGCTGATGACGCCGATCTCGCCGGCCGCCTCGTCGTGTTTGCCTTCGGCATCGGCAAAACCCCAGCGCTCGGCGGTTTCGCCCGGGGCGCTGGGCTCCAGTTGCACCAGTGGCATCTCGGTCTGGATCAGCTTGACCACCTCGCTGGATGGCAGCACCTCGTCCATGCGCCAGCCGTTGGTGGCGCCGACGTCCATGTACTCGATGAAGCGCAACACCATGCCGGAGCCTTTGAAATGCCGCACCATGGGCAGGATCTCGTGCTCGTTGGTGCCGCGCTTGACCACCATGTTGATCTTGATCGGCCCCAGGCCCGCCGCTTTGGCCGCTTCAATGCCGGCCAGTACGTCGGCCACCGGAAAGTCGACGTCGTTCATGCGACGGAACACCGCATCGTCCAGCCCGTCCAGGCTGACGGTGATGCGCCGCAGGCCGGCATCCTTCAAGGCCTGGGCCTTGCGTGTCAGCAGCGAGCCGTTGGTGGTGAGGGTCAGGTCCAGCGGTTCGCCGTCCACGGTGCGCAGGGCTGCGAGCTGTTCGATCAGGATCTCGATGTTCTTGCGCAGCAGCGGTTCACCACCGGTCAGGCGGATCTTGCGCACGCCATGCGCGGCGAAGAGGCGAGCCACGCGGGTGATCTCCTCAAAGCTCAGTAGCGCGCTGTGCGGCAGGTAGGGGTAGTCCTTGTCGAAGGTCTCCTTCGGCATGCAGTAGTTGCAGCGGAAATTGCAGCGGTCGGTGACGCTGATGCGCAGGTCGCGCAGCGGCCGGCCCAGGCGGTCGGCCAGCAGGCCGTTGGCTGCCATGCGGGTGGCCGGTTCAAAGGCTGCAGCAGGGGCGCTCAGCGTGGGAATGCGCTGATCAACCAGGGGAATGACGCGTTCGGACATGGCCCTTATTGTCGCCTGTCTGGGGTGGCCCTACAGACTGTGCAGAATCGGGGGGCGGGAAGCAAAAAATAGTCGTTGACAGACAACCCCATGATGCACCTGAAACGTCGAATCCATTTGAACGGCTTGTTCTTCGCCATGCTGGGCCTGGCGCAGTTGACCTGCGCCCAGGAATTGGCCGCCTTGTCTGAGAAGGATTACCTCGGCGAGGTGCCGATTGTGCTGTCGGTGTCACGCCTGCCGCAGCGGCTGGATGAGGCACCTGGCGCGGTGACCATTCTTGACCGCCAGATGATTCGCATGAGTGGTGCTCGCGACGTGGCCGACCTGTTGCGCCTGGTGCCGGGGTTCCGGGTCAGCACGTCCTTCGAGAGCAATACGCCGCAGGGCAGCTACCACACCAGTCTGAGCGACTATTCCAACCACGTGCAGGTGATGGTGGATGGCCGCTCGGTCTACTCCCCCTACATGCAGGGAGGGACCGGCACCGGGCTGCAGACGGTGGCGATCGAGGACATTGAGCGCATCGAGGTGCTGCGTGGCTCCAATTCGGCCGCCTACGGTGCGCGTGCCTTTCTTGGCACCATCAACATCGTGACGCGGGACACGGTGGATACCCAGGGCGTGCAGGCCCAGGTCGCGTCGGGGGAGAACGGCATTCAGGATGCACTGGTGCGCCTGGGTTGGGGCGATGACAGGGCACGTTTTCGGCTGACGGCGGACCGCCGTGCCGATCATGGCCTGAGTGGCGCCAGTGGTCCTGACCGGGTCAACCGTGTCAATCTCAGGGCCGACTTGCGCACCAGTCCAGCGGATCAGGTCGAGTTGCGCGCCGGACAGACGGTGATCGATGCCGGTGTCGGCTTTTCGGATCAGGAGGGCAACGACGTGCGGACGCGCTCGATGGATACCTCCTTTGTTCAGCTGGACTGGCGGCGCAGCCTGGGGCCGGATGAAGACCTGGCAGTTCAGTTTTCACATACCACCGAAACCATCAGCGACAAATTTCCCTATCGGCCGATTGCGGGGGTGACGATCAGTTTCGGTGGCCGTGCCAGCAACGATAACCTGATGTTGCAACATACCCTGCGCAAGGGAGCCGACTTGCGTCTGGTATGGGGAGGCGAGCTGCGGCGCGAGAGTCTTGTTTCGCGTCCGCTCTACAACACCGATGCTGAATTTGCGACGGATTTCGTTCGCCTGTTTGGCAATGCCGAGTGGCGCCTGCACAAGGATCTGGTGCTCAATGCCGGAGGTATGTTCGAGCGGGGTAACGTGAGCGGGGACCATCTGTCGCCGCGCGTGATGCTGAACTGGCATCTTACCGAAGGCCATACGTTGCGCTATGGCCTGACACGGGCGATCCGACCGCCGAGTACGTACGAGAAGTCCGGTAATGTGCGCTACTACCTGAACGGTACGCTGCTTGACTCCACGACCGTGGCGCGCGGTAACGTCGGCCCTGAACTGGTGCTGTCGCGCGAAATTGGCTATCTGGGAGAGTTTCCCCGATGGGGACTGAACCTCGATGTGCGTGTTTTCGAGGAAGATGTCAGGGACTACATCAAGTCATTCAACTATGCCTTGCCGGGCAGTGGCGGCAACAATCAGGCGGTTGATTTCAGAAATGGTGAAGACTTCAATATCCATGGGGTCGAGTACCAGATCAAATGGCAGCCCTGGCGCGATGGACAGCTGATCTTCAATCAGTCCTTGGTCGACAACAGCCAGTCGGTCAGTGGCACTTATTCTCCCCGGCCCTTTCACAGCATGGGGCTGATGCTGATGCAGAAACTGCCCCAAGGTGTGGAGGCCAGCCTGATGTACTACCAAGTGGATGCCAGCCATTTCCCCGGTACCGATGCTCAGGCACCGGCCATGAGCCGTATCGATTTTCGTCTGGCCAAGGCCTTGCACCTGGGGAGCCGGCGGGGTGAGATCTCCTTGGTGGTGCAGAACCTGGGTCCGTCGTACCAGGACTTCTTGCCCAGCTTCTATTTTCGCCAGCAGGCCTACGTGATGCTCAAGCTGGAAAACTGAATCCGATCCATGACGTTGTACCTGCAGCGTTCGCTGCTGTTCCTTTTCCTGTTCTTCTGCGCGGTGGTGCCATCCCGCGCAGCGGAATGGGCCGTGGTGATCGTGAGCAGCGAGCGCAGCACGGCTTACCAGGAGGCGGCCGATGCCGTATTGGGCGAACTGGCCCGCAGCAACGTGACACGGCGCGATGTGCACCAGATGACGACGGCCGAGTGGAACGCCGCAGAAGTAACGGGTGCTCGCCTGTTCATTGCCTTGGGGGTCGAGGCGACGGCTGTACTGGCGCGCAGCGAAGTCAAGGCGCCGGTGCTGGCCACCCTGTTGCCGCGTGCGAGTTTTGAGCGCGTGCTGCGCGACAGCGGTCGCCGGGTTTCCGGTCAGTTCACGGCGCTTTATCTCAATCAGCCACTGACCCGTCAGCTCGACCTGGTCCGGCTGGCTCTGCCGCAGGCGCGCCGTGTGGGGGTGCTGCTGGGAAGCGAGTCGCTGGCGCAGCAGGCGCAGTTGGAAGAGGCGGCCGTAACGCGAAGCCTGAAGCTGGTGAGCGCCCGGGTGGAGCCGCAGGAGCCCGTCTTCAACGATTTGAAGAAGATTTTGAATGAGGCTGACGTGTTGCTGGCACTGGCCGACCCCCAGATCTACAACAGCAGCAGCATTCAGAACATTCTGCTGACCTCGTTCCGGGCCCAGGTGCCGATGGTGGCATTTTCCCCGGCGTATGTGCGCGCAGGTGCCCTGCTGGCGGTGTATTCGACGCCAAACCAGATCGGGCAGCAGGCCGGCGCAATGGCGCGTGCTTTTTTTCAGGGGCGGGCGCTCGGTTTGCCGCAGTATCCGCAGGATTTCAGCGTCAGTGTGAATGAGTATGTGGCTCGTTCGCTCGGCTTGAATCTGGAGCCACAAGCTTTGACGGAACGCCTGAGGCGTCTGGAGAGAGGGTCATGAAGTTTTTCGATATCCGTGACCGGGTGCTGATGGCGGCCTTGTTGCCCGTGACGCTGATGGCTTTTTTGCTTTCGGCCGTGTTTTTGCTGGGTCGGGTTGGCGATCTTGACGAGGCGCATGGACAACGCGCCCGGTCGTTGGCGCGCCAGGTGGCCAGCGCCAGCGAATATGGCATTTTTTCCGGTAATACCAGCAGCCTGCAAGCGGTGGCGACGGGCGCCTTGCGCGAGCCGGACGTGCGCTCGGTGGTGATTCAGGATGTCATGGGGAATGTGCTGGCACGGGCCGGCAAGACCGGTTATGTCAGCTTGCCGCTGTTGGGTGACAACGAGAGCGAATGGAATGACGAGACCACCCACCGCGACGTGCTGGTCCAGCCCGTGACCGCGATGCCGGTTCGGCTGGACGATGCGTTCGACGGTGGTGGCCAGGTCAGCAAGGCTGTGAGCCAGGTACTGGGGCATGTGGTGATCGAGATGTCGCGCCAGACCGTGGTGTCCCGTGAGCGCGACATGCTGATGGTCGGCCTGGCCGTGACGCTGGGCGGCTTGCTGTTGGGCGGCTTTCTGGCGGTGCGCATCGGCCAGGGGGTGATCGATCCGATCCTGCGCGTGTCCGACATGATCGAACGCCTTGGGCGCGGAGAGCTGTCTGCACGCGGGGAGGTTCTACCGAACGATCCTTTGCGCGATCTGCAGCAGGGGTTGAACCAGATGGCCGAACGCCTCGAGCACGGACGTGATGAGCTGGAACAGCGGGTGGATCTGGCGACGTTGGCCTTGCGCGAGAAAAAGGAAGAGGCTGAGATGGCCACGCTGGCCAAGTCACGTTTCCTTGCAGCAGCCAGCCACGATTTGCGCCAGCCAACCCATGCCTTGGGGATGTTTGTGGCACGACTGGCGCAACTGCCGCATGACGCGGAAACCCGGCACTTGATCGTCAATCTGGAGGCGTCGGTACGTGCCATGCAGGACTTGCTCGACTCGCTGCTGGACATTTCCCGGCTCGATGCCGATGCGGTCAAGGTTCATCTGCAGGCCTTCCCGATCATGGAGCTGTTGGAGCCACTGCGCGGTGGCCTGTCGCCCGTGGCGGCAGAAAAGGGCTTGCGTCTTCGCGTGCGCCCCTGCGAGGCCTGGGTACGGAGTGATCCGATCCTGCTCAGCCGCATCCTGCTCAATCTGGTGAGCAATGCCTTGCGCTATACGCGCCATGGCGGTGTTTTGTTGGCCTGTCGCCCAAGCCGTGACGGCAATCATCTGCGCATCGAAGTCTGGGACAGCGGCATCGGTATTGCGCCCGAGCACCAGCAGGACATCTTCAAGGAGTTCTTCCAGCTTGCGAATCCTGAACGTGATCGCAGCAAGGGGCTGGGACTGGGGCTGCACATCGTGGACCGTACGGCGAAGTTGTTGGGGTACCCGCTGCGGCTGACCTCCATTCCCGGCCGTGGCACGCGTTTCAGCATTGAGGTGCCAACCACCGCCCCCTCTGCGCGCGCCGCCAAGGCCTCTGCGCCGTCGGATGCGCTGTCGGCAGGTGGGCTGGATGGTTTGCAAGTGCTGGTCATTGAGGATGACCGCGCCTCTGCGCAGGCGCTGTCGGGTTTGCTGACCTCCTGGGGCTGCACCGTGGTGACGGTGGAAGACTTGCAGGGCGCCTTATCCGCTGTCTCCGCCACGTTCATGCCGCAGGTCATCCTCAGTGATTACCGGTTGCGCGACAGGGCGACGGGGGTGGACACACTCTCCCGGCTGCGGGCTGCACTGGGGCGCCCTGTGCCGGCCTGTCTCATGAGTGGCGACACCGATCCGAGCTTGATGCAGGTTTGCCGCGATGCCGGCGTCCCCCTGCTGCACAAGCCGGTGCGACCGGCCAAGCTGCGCACCTTGTTGCGCCGGTTGGTGCCGGGTGACGGCACCGTGGGCACGTCGTAGGGGGGCAGGGGGCCTGTCGACGCCTTAATCGGTGTCGCTGGTGTGCGAGCGCACGTAGCCGTGACGATTGGCCGCCAGGACTGCCTGGGTGCGCGTGGTCACGCCAAAACCGCGCAGGATGGCGGTCACGTGGTTTTTGACGGTTTCATCGGACAAGTTGAGCATGCGTCCGATTTCCTTGTTGGCATAACCGTCAAGCAGCAGGTACAGCACCTCTTCCTGGCGTGGTGTGAACTGGGGTGCGGATTGGCCTGTTTGCAGTTCAGCCTCAGGTTGGTCGGCCATGGCGGCCATCACCTCCGGCGGGACATAAACGTCGCCGGCGAGGACCAGGCGGGTCACGGAGAGCAGTTCATCGCTCATGCCCGACTTGGTGAGAAAAGCAGCGGCACCTTTGTTCATGACCTGGCGCATGACACGCGGATTGACCGAGCCGGAGAGGACGATGACGGGAAGTTCAGGATGTTTGCGGGCGAAAACGTCAAGCGCATCCAGCCCGTTCATGTCTGGCAGGTGGTAGTCCAGCAGGACCAGATCCAGGTCGGTGTGCAGGTCGGCGAGCTCGAAGGCGCGTCCGCACAGCCCGGCTTCCAGAACGTCAACGTCAGCGCCAAGTCCTTTGAGGACTTGACGCAAGCCTTCGCGAACCAAGGCATGGTCGTCAACGACGAGAATTTTCAACAGTCTCTCCAGCATTCGTCAGGGTGCCAACTGGCATGTTAGCTCAAGTTTGGCACCCTACCGGTCAAATCACGTGCCGCTGCGGTTGCCAGAGTCACCTCAGCGCCATTGGCCTTGCTGGGTAGGGGCAAATCCACTGTCAAGATGGTCGCGGTCTGAGGGGGAGAGGTCGAATTTGGGCAAGGCCGTGGCCGATGTCCAGTAACCGGGCTCAGGCATGGACGTGTAAGGGCACTCACAGGCCGGGGAAAAACGCCAGACCACCGTGTGCCGGGAATGGTCGGTGGCGGGGTCAAAACGCTGCAGTGCCTGCAGCAGTTGTTGCTGGATCAACGGTGCGTAGCGCAACAGCCCATCGTGCCATTGATGGATCAGCACCTGGATCTGCAGGACAGGATCGCCACCGCTGCGGGCGCGGGTCAGGATTTCGCAGCCCACCCACTCGGGCGGAATGCCATTCATGCGCAAGGTGTCGCGCAGCACGACCCGTACCAGTTCGCGGTGGGTGGCGGTGTGTTGCTGGGTGCTGAGCGGTAATGAGGACGACGGCAGGGACGCAAAATCTGTCGCGGCGTCGTCCCGATGCTTTCGCCCGGCTCGTCCGATTCCGAAAAATCCGAACATGTCAATATTTCCCCTGAGTGTCTTGGCTGGCTCAGCCCGATGTAACCCCGGGTCTGTCCGACATGGCTCCAGTGTAAGGGAATCGGCCATTGGGCAAGTCGCGCAGGGGGTGTGGGCGATCAGCGGTCGCCTGGCTGTGTCCGGGAAGCAACTCCGGGTTGACAGGGTGTGCGTCCGTGAGGCTGGCAGAACCGCTGGGGCCGCGTCAGCGCCCGGGCGGAATGGTATGCCGAGTCGCTGCAGATTTTGGGGGTTTTGAGGCTTCTGCCCCGTCGTTTCGGCGCGAGTTGCTATTGAAAATATAGCAAATAAAAAGCCCGCCGAAGCGGGCTTGGATTCTGGGCGTCAAGCGCCGGGCTTAGCCGCCGTGGAACTTCATCATCAGCGGCACGATCAGCAGCGCCACGATGTTGATGATCTTGATCAGCGGGTTGATGGCCGGGCCGGCGGTGTCCTTGTAGGGATCGCCCACCGTGTCACCGGTAACGGCCGCCTTGTGCGCCTCGCTGCCCTTGCCGCCATGGTGGCCGTCTTCAATGTACTTCTTGGCGTTGTCCCAGGCACCGCCGCCGGTGCACATGGAGATGGCGACAAACAGGCCGGTCACGATGGTACCCATCAGCAGGCCACCTAACGCGGCCGGGCCGAGCACCAGGCCAACCAGGACCGGCACGACCACCGGCAGCAGCGAGGGGATCATCATTTCCTTGATGGCGGCCGTGGTCAGCATGTCGACCGCGGTGTCGTATTCGGGCTTGCCCGAGCCGTCCATGATGCCCTTGATGTCGCGGAACTGGCGGCGCACTTCGACCACCACCGCACCGGCGGCGCGGCCCACGGCTTCCATGGCCATGGCGCCGAACAGGTAGGGGATCAGGCCGCCAATGATCAGGCCGATGATGACCATCGGGTTGCTCAGGTCGAAGCTGATGACCTTGCCGAAGGATTCCAGCTTGTGGGTGTAGTCGGCGAACAGCACCAGCGAGGCCAGGCCGGCCGAGCCGATGGCATAACCCTTGGTCACGGCCTTGGTGGTGTTGCCCACGGCGTCCAGCGGGTCGGTGATGTCGCGCACGCTGGACGGCAGTTCGGCCATCTCGGCAATGCCGCCGGCGTTGTCGGTGATGGGGCCGTAGGCGTCGAGCGCCACCACGATGCCCGCCATGCTCAGCATGGAGGTCGCGGCAACGGCAATACCGTACAGGCCGGCCAACTGGAAGGAGATCCAGATCGCAGCACAGACGAAGATCACAGGCCAGGCGGTGGAGCGCATGGAGACGCCCAGGCCGGCAATGATGTTGGTGCCGTGGCCGGTGGTGGAGGCTTGCGCGATGTGCTGCACCGGGGCGTACTGCGTGCCGGTGTAGTACTCGGTGATCCACACCAGGGCGGCGGTCAGCACCAGGCCGACGGCGCAGGCACCGAACAGGCGCATCTGGCTGCCGGAGGCGGTGATGGCGTTGTCCGGAATCAGCCACATCGTGACGAAGAAGAAGGCCACCAGCGAGAGTCCGCCGGCCACCGCCAGGCCCTTGTACAGGGCCGGCATCACGTTCTTCATGCCCGGGCTGGCCTTGACGAAGAAGCAGCCGATGATGGAGGCGATGATGGACACCGCGCCCAGGGCCAGCGGGTAGACCACCGCACTGGTGCCGGCACCGGCCACCAGCAGGGCACCCAGCACCATGGTGGCGATCAGCGTGACGGCGTAGGTCTCGAACAGGTCAGCCGCCATGCCGGCGCAGTCGCCCACGTTGTCGCCCACGTTGTCGGCGATCACGGCCGGATTGCGCGGGTCATCCTCCGGAATGCCGGCTTCGACCTTGCCCACCAGGTCGGCGCCCACGTCGGCGCCCTTGGTGAAGATGCCGCCGCCCAGACGGGCGAAGATGGAGATCAGCGAAGAGCCGAAGGCAAAACCGATCAGCGGGTTGAGCAGCTTGGCCAGGTTGGTGCCGGCGTTCAGGTTGCCGTTGCCCACCAGGAACCAGTAGAACACCGTTACCCCCAGCAGGCCCAGGCCCACCACCAGCATGCCGGTGATGGCACCGCCGCGGAAGGCGACGTCCAGTGCCGGGCCAATGCCTTTGGTGGCGGCCTGTGCCGTGCGCACGTTGGCACGCACCGACACATTCATGCCGATGAAGCCGCAGGCGCCCGAGAGCACGGCGCCGATGATGAAGCCGATGGCGGTCTGGCCGTCGAGGAAGACCCCGATCAGGATGGCCAGAACGATGCCGACGATGCCGATGGTCTTGTACTGGCGCGCCAGGTAGGCGGCCGCACCGGTCTGGATGGCGGCTGCGATTTCCTGCATCCGCGCATTGCCGGCGTCCTGGGAAAGAATCCAGCTGCGTGCCCAGAAGCCGTAGGCTACGGCGATCAGCCCGCAGACGAGCGCCAGAATCAGCGCTGAGTTGCCTGTCATATCAATCTCCTGTGTTGTTGGATCGCGAAGGGGTGGCAACGCAAGGGGCGGAGCCACCGATGCGTTGCTTCCTCGTCGCGTTCAACCACTTTCGGTCACACAGGACGATTGGCCAACGGGCGGACTTTAACTTGAAAAAAGTGGGCTGACGGCGAAGCGTCAGTGAGGAGCAAGTAAAATCAGGGTTAATACTTATCCTTTTTCTGATTTAACTCAAAGAGCAATCATGTCCCTCGATAACGTGACTCCCGGTAAGAATGTTCCCGAAGCCTTCAATGTGGTCATCGAAATTCCGATGAATGCCGACCCCATCAAGTACGAGGTGGACAAGGAAACCGGCGCCATTTTTGTGGACCGTTTCATGAGCACGGCCATGCACTACCCGACCAATTACGGTTATGTGCCCAAGACCCTTTCCGGTGACGGCGATCCGGTGGACGTGCTGGTGATCACCCCTGTGCCGCTGATTCCCGGCGTGGTCGTGCCCTGCCGCCCGATCGGCATCCTGAAGATGACGGACGAGGCCGGTGAAGACGGCAAGGTGCTGGCCGTGCCGATCGACAAGATCCTTTCGCTCTATACCCAATGGCAGAAACCGGAAGACCTGAACCCCATGCGTCTGAAGACCATTGAGCATTTCTTCGAGCATTACAAGGACCTCGAGCCCGGCAAGTGGGTCAAGGTGCAGGGCTGGGAAGGTCCGGAGTCCGCCAAGAAGGAAATCATGGACGGCATCGCCAACTACAACAAGGCCAAAGCCTGACGTCTTGCCGCGACGGGTAGCGGCGAACCATGCCTTTTATGAAGACGCCCGCCAGAGTTTTCCGGCGGGCGTTTTTGTTTTTCGGGCAAGGAGGAGGCCTGTATTGCAGGCGTATTTCAGGCCTTATCGTTTCCCCTTGACGCGGCGCTGACGTGTATCATCCAACAGAACTTTGCCTCTCCCAGCCTAGAAGGAATGCCCGCCATGAATACAACGAACGCCGCACACGCAAACAGCCAACCCAGTGCCGAGCAGTCAGTGGCCGCATCCGGGCAGTACCTGACTTTGCGGCTCGGTAACGAGGAATACGCCATTGACATCCTGCGCGTGCAGGAAATCCGCTCCTACGAGGAGCCGACCCGCATGGTCAATGCGCCCAGCTACATCAAGGGGGTGGTCAACCTGCGCGGTGTCATCGTGCCGATCGTGGACCTGCGCATGAAGCTCAACCTGGAGAAGGTCGAGTACAACGAATTCACCGTGGTCATCATTCTCAACGTGCGCGGCACGGTCATCGGTGCCGTGGTGGACTCGGTGTCCGATGTGGTCACGCTGTCGGCCCAGGCCATCAAGCCAGCGCCCCAGTTCGAGGCAGCCATCGATGCGCGCTTCATCACCGGCCTGGCCAATGTGGGCGAACGCATGCTCATCGTCATGAACATGGATGCCTTGATGAGCAATGCTGAAATGGGCATGTTCAGCTCGGCACTCGGCTGATGACCGGCTGGGTTGACCCAAGGATATTTTCAATTTCTTCACCAAGTCTCGCCGCGCCGGCATCTGTTGTGACGCGGTGAATGTGAA